>ERZ773245.502-NODE-502-length-43394-cov-8.638247_pt1 | contig 43394 bp, 25 predicted proteins | sample MGYA00580988_ERZ773245 | MGnify/ENA primary metagenome ERZ773245 (study PRJEB29015, sample SAMEA2737792) | human gut metagenome | biome: human gut; feature: human-associated habitat; material: faeces | place: China | collected 2012 ... | reverse complement strand
AACGCCGAAAGTACTTGGGGGGAAGCCCCCTGGGAGGATAGGAAGCCGCTGATTAAAGAAAAAGCACTAGCTTATGCTAGTGCTTTTTTTTGTGGTTCGTGATTAGTGGGAAGTGAAGAAAACAGGACACCAGTCCAATACGACTGGTGTCCTGTTCATTAGATGGCTGCCTGCGAACTGCTGGCTGCTGCCCTTTCCGGCCTGCAAACGGCGCCCTTTTCTCTTGAAAATACAAAAGGACTGAAAAAATGGACCGGATATGTCTAAATACAATAACACCAATTCTCATAAAATATTATGCGAAATATACTTTATATTGTATAATATAACTGTAAAAATACTGAATATATGGTGCTCATGGTGTTGTATCTACCGATAAAGGAGGCTTTATTATGAAAGATATTCGCATTGAAAAAGTTATTGGCCGGGAAATCCTTGATTCACGGGGAAATCCTACCGTGCAGGCCGATGTGTGGTTGTCCGACGGGACCCTTGGCCGCAGTGCTGCTCCCAGCGGTGCCTCGACGGGACAGTTTGAAGCATTGGAACTGCGTGACGGCAATGCACAGCGCTTTGGCGGCAAAGGCGTTACCCAGGCCGTTAGTCACGTCAATACGGTATTGCAGGATGTTCTGAGAGGTCAGAATCCTTTTGATACGTATGGCATTGACAGCCTGATGATTCACGCCGATGGCACGCCTGATAAGTCACGCCTCGGCGCCAATGCCATTTTAGCTGTATCGCTGGCCTGCGCCCATGCAGCTGCTGCATCCCTGGGGATTCCCCTTTATCGTTTCCTCGGCGGCGTCAATGGCAATTATCTGCCTGTACCGATGATGAACATTCTAAATGGCGGTGCCCATGCAGCCAATACGGTTGACGTCCAGGAATTTATGATCATGCCGGCAGGAGCTTCTTCGTTCAGGGAAGGTCTGCGCTGGTGCGCTGAGGTTTATCATTCTCTGGCAGGTCTTCTGCAGGCCAGAGGATTGGCTACTTCTGTTGGCGACGAAGGCGGCTTTGCTCCGGATCTGGCCAGCGATGAAGAGGCTATCCAGTATATCATTCAGGCCATTGAAAAAGCTGGTTATGAACCGGGTAAAGATTTCGTCCTTGCTCTTGATGCCGCTGCCAGCGAATGGAAAGGGCCGAAACCGGGCGTTTACGTTCTGCCCAAGAGCGGTCAGTCCTTTACGACAGATGAACTCATTGCACACTGGCAGAAGCTTTCCCAGGCTTATCCCATTTACTCCATCGAAGATGGTTTGGATGAAGAAGACTGGGATGGCTGGTCCGCTTTGACAAAGGCCCTGGGACAGCGCGTACAGCTCGTTGGTGACGACTTATTCGTTACCAATACAAAACGTCTGGCCAAAGGGATTGCCCAGGGTTGCGGCAATGCCATCCTCATCAAGCTCAATCAGATTGGATCTGTATCGGAAACGTTGGAAGCCATCAAAATGGCACACCGCGCTGGTTATCGGGCCATCGTTTCCCATCGTTCCGGTGAAACAGAAGATACATCTATTGCTGATTTGGCCGTCGCTCTGAATACGGCACAGATCAAGAGCGGCGCACCAAACCGTAGCGAACGTGTGGCGAAATACAACCGTTTGCTTCAGATTGAAGATGAATTGCGTGGCCAGGGAATCTATCCCGGCTTCCAGGCATTTGGCATCCAGCGCTGAGTGCAGTGCTCTTGTCTCTGCATACAGAATTTATGTGAAATTAGAGGCCGATATAGGAAAATATCCGTCTTCAGGAGCGTAAACAACGGGAGACTGCTAAAACTTACAGTATAAAAGGCACCAGCCAAAGTGAGCTGGTGCCTTTTAAGTTTGATGTTTGACGAAACGGCCTGCCGCCTGCGAATGCGGCCTGCTGTTTTTCCTGGCCCGCGGCCTGCGGCTTTTTCCCTACTTCAGTGTCAGGAGAAGCGCCATTTTAAAGTTGTCATCTGCCTGTACGGCGTGACGGGCCCCGGCGGCGAATTTGATGGTCTCTCCCTTATGGATTGTCAGAGGCGTACCTTCATACGTGATGGTAGCTGTGCCGTCTAATGCAAATACCAGAGCTTCGCCTGGTGCGGCATGTTCCGAAAGGCCCGTGCCAGCAGCCAGACTCATGACGACGAATTTTAATTTTGGATCGGAAATGATATCCATATTGATGATTTTTCCATCCTGGTAAGGAACGAGATTAGCGAGCTGAAATACGTTTCCTTCTTTGATGATGTCGTTCATAGTCGATTCCTCCTGTAATGTCAATTCACTATAAATAGTATCGATCTCGGCCTTCATGCCAACGGGAATATGACGCGGTGTCAGAATGCTGTCGCCGGCCTGTAGTATCTGTAAGATGCCGTCTGGAGTGTATATGGTCAGCGTTCCAGCCAGTACGTACAGCCATTTGGGATAGGCATAGCTTTCGGCACTGATATCGGTGTGAGCGGCCATAGAAAAATAGGAAAAGGTATATCCGTTTTTTTGAAATTCCTGACTGGAAATAGTGCAGCCGGGAACGGGCTGATTGTCCCGGGCAATAGAAAAAATTTTCCCTGCAGATTCTTTCATAGTCTCACCTCTTTAGCAAATTAATTCTATACATAGTATACGTAATTTTATATGATGTATCCGTTGCATTTCTAACGAAATTATATTTCTTTCTCATTCGTCTTAAATATTAATTTATAACAAAAAAATATGAATGATATTTTTTCACGATTTATTTCTATACGTTTTAAAGGGCCCCTGTTAATGTGTTATAATAAAAATTATACGATTATCACAAAACAATATATTATATTTATCGAGTTATTACTATTTTTTATTTCAAAACGGTGGTAATTCTTTTATAAGAGATACGTAGAATTATTTTGAACTAGGTGGTATATCATGAATAAAATCTTTAAAGTCATTTGGAGCAAGGCACGCTCGGCATGGGTTGTCGTATCGGAAATCGCAAAAAATCACGGATCAAAAGATGGGGTAGTTCATGACAGACGCAACCGCTATATCTGGCTGGCAAGGGCCATAACACTGACACTGGTGCTGGGGAGTACAGCCGTAGTTCCTGCCTATGCGGCTGCCGGAGAGAAAGTTCAATATGACGGTGTGACTATTGGAGATTATCCTCACACTCAGGGGGATTTATTTGTTTATGGGACCAGTAAATTTTATGGAACTGTTCTATTCAATGATGGAGAATTCGCTTATGACAGCCAGAAACACGGCTTCAGTTTCGGCAAGGCCCAATACAATAGTAAACTGTACAATTACTCCATTGCCATTGGTGATACGGGTGAAGGTAGTGATTACAGCATTATTTTTGGTCATAATTCTTTTGGTAAAGGAACTTATGATGTGGTCATTGGAGATAATGCACAGGCTGAAAAAGCCAACGCTGTTGCCATCGGGAAGAGTGCGTCTGCCCAAGGGACATCTTCCATAGTCCTGGGTGAATCAGCTCACGCTACAGCAGATGATGGAATGGCCATTGGCCATTCTTCTGAATCCACCATGGCAGGAGCTCTTGCTTTCGGGAAAGAGGCCAAAGCCCATGGAATGGATGCGGTGGCCATCGGGACCGGGGCCCAGGCGAACAACAACCCTTATGGGATCGCCATCGGGAAAAATGCCATTGTGAATAACCAGGGATCCATTGCCATCGGGCAGGACAGCTCTTCTGACCATCCCTACGGGATTGCCATCGGAGGCAATAACGTGGGAGAAAAGGGTGCCAATGCCAATGGGACCTATTCCATCGCTTTGGGGGCAGATTCTCTTGTCAACGGAGCAGAAGCCGGCACAGCCATCGGTTATGGAGCGAAAGTAGATGACTCTGATTCGAAAGACGGGGTAGCACTTGGTGCATACTCCGTTTCTAATTGGGCAACTAAAGCCGGTATCCAGGGCTATTTGCCCTGGGAAGGCTCCAATGGGGGGAATGTCCAGAACAGCACCTTCCAGAGTGCTATTTCTTCTCCAATTTGGAAATCCACTACGGCAGGGGTTTCTATCGGGGACACTTCCAATGGGGACAAATCCAAATGGATTACTCGTCAATTAACTGGGCTGGCTGCCGGGACCAATGATTATGATGCCGTCAACGTGGCCCAGCTGAAAGCTTCTATGACTCAGCTTTCTTCGGCGGATGGCACGGTGAAAATCACCCCCATATACAATGATGATGGCTCCCGGACCTTTGACCTGAGCACCAGTGGCGGTTCTGGCTCTGGCAGTGGCGGCCATTTTGTCAGCGTTACGAAGAACAATGCCTCGGACAGTGATGACAGTCTGAAAAATGCCGGCAACTACAACAACGATGGGGCTACAGGGACCCAGTCTACCGCTGTAGGGGTCAATGCACAGGCCAAGACCCAGGGGACGGCCCTGGGCAATGGAGCCAATGCCTCCAATACGGGGGCGACGGCTATCGGTACCGGTTCCGTGGCTAATGGCACCAGCAGTGTAGCTCTGGGCCAGAATGCCAGCGCCCAAAATGATAATGCCGTAGCCATCGGCCATGGTTCCGGGGCGTATGCCAATTCCGTGGCCATCGGCGGGAATGCCAGATCTACGGCGGAACGGTCCGTCCATATCGGGGCCATGACTGATTCCAATACTACCACCGGCAGTGCTTCTGTGAGCATCGGGGCCGATGCCCAGGCTACGGCCAGCGGGTCTGCTTCTTTTGGCACCGGCGCAGTGGCTAGCGGCACCGATTCCCTGGCCCTGGGCCAGAACAGCAGCAGTACGGGCAATGGCAGTATAGCCATCGGTTATCAGACCAAAGTTACGAGCAATAAGGAACATGCCACTGCCGTAGGTACATCGGCCGAAGTCAATGCCACGGAAGGTACGGTCCTGGGCTATAACGCAAAGGTTAACGGAGATAAAGGCGTAGCCCTGGGCAGCGGCGCTTATGTGGCTGCAGAAAACGGCAATAAGACCAGTGTCGCTTTAGGTGCCGGTTCTCAAGTGAATAATGGGGATACCGTAGGTACGTCTTCTCTGTCTATCAAGGATACCTATGGGGAAACATCCGATTCCACTACGTATAATTTTGCTGGTACGAATCCTACTGGGACCATCAGTGTAGGTTCTGGCAGCGGTTCGTCGGAACAGACCCGGACCATCACCCATGTGGCAGCAGGACGGGTGAGCAGCACTTCCACGGACGCCATTAATGGCAGCCAGCTCTATGGGGTGACCCAGTCCATCGAAAAAGTGGAACAGAACGTAGCCAAGACGGCCACCCGCTATTACAGCGTCAATGCCACCGATACGGGCACGGGCAGCAATTACCTGAACGATGGGGCCCACGGGAACAATTCTCTGGCAGCGGGGAATAAGGCCCAAGCTTATGGAGTGGGCTCCCTGGCTATCGGCTATTCTTCTTTAGCAGGAAGTGCATCGAATGATGATACGCTCTTTAGTTCCATGGCCATAGGTCCCTACGCCAAAGCGCAGGGAACGGGGGCCATTGCCTTTGGCAACAGCTCCAATTCCTCTGGTTTTGGCGGCGTGGCTTTGGGCGGCGGTGCTACTGTCTCTAGTTATGGCGGTGTAGCTCTGGGTGGCACTTCCAGTACTACTGCCACCGGCGGCGTGGCCTTAGGGACAGGATCCCAGGCCAGTACAGCTGCTGGCCTGGCAGGATATCTCAGTGGCAAAAAAAAGGCGGAACAAGCTGATTCCGTATGGACTTCTACCATAGGAGCTGTTTCCCTGGGAGGGGGAAAGTTTAAGACAGATTCTGGGGAGAAAATATACACCCGGCAGATCACCAACCTGGCTGCCGGCACCAACGATACAGACGCCGTGAATGTGGCCCAGTTGAAAGCCGTGGAACAGGAAGGGCTTTCCCTTACGGGCAATGACAACCAGAAAGTCACCCAGTCCCTGGGCGGCAATTTCAACATCACAGGCGGTCTCACCGGGGATGCCCTGAAAGACGGGGCAGCCAGTACCGCCAACCTAGGTGTGAGGAAAAATGCCAAAGGAGATGGCCTGGAAGTGGTCATGACCACTACGCCTTCCTTTGATTCTGTGACGGCCCAAAACAGCATTACCGTAAAGAATGCTTCTACGGCAGACGGGACTTCGGATATTTCCCTGAACGGTAATGGCCTTTTCATGGGCAGCAAGAAGATCACCGGCCTGGCCGACGGGTCGGACACTACAGATGCAGTGAATTTCGGTCAGTTGAGTGCCGTTTCCAGCGATCTGTCCGCCTTTGAAAATAAAACCATCCAGGTGGGAGGCAATGTCGGCGGTACCATTTCCCGGAAACTGGGAGAAAACCCCATCCTGATCCAAGGCGCGGGTACGAAAGACAATGTGAAGTACTCCGGCACCAACCTGAAAACTTACGTGGACCAGGACGGCGTACTCCAGATTCTGCTGGATAAAGAGCTGTTGGAAGACCGGATCGATGTGGGTTCGGCCCTGGCCAATCCTACGGACAGCCGGGTGAACCATCCCGTGGTCCTGGGAACGGACAATACCGATGCCACCATCGGCTATGTGGGCATCAACGGCAGAAGTGGGACTTCGGCCGTGATTACATCTTATGCCGGATCTCCCATCCCGGACAGTGATTTTAACTATACCGACAGCGAAGGAAAATCCAGGATGACCCGCCTGGAATATACGGATCAGGCCGGCCATACCCATCATCTGGCAACCCTTACCGATGGATTGACCTTTGGCGGGGATAATTCCCAGGTGCAGATCGACAGTGAATCCGGAACCGTGACGGGGACCAATGTCATTTCCCGGAAACTGCGGGCTAAAGAGTATGGAAAAGACACCACCACCAATTACCTCCAGATCAAAGGCGGGGCTGATGCGGCCAAACTCAGTGACGGCAATATCGGGGTCCAGGCTAGCAATGATGATGGCTCCCTGACGGTCAAACTGAGCCAGGAACTGACGGGCCTGACCAGCGCCCAGTTCGGGACCACCACCATCGATGGCAGTGGACTGAAACTGGGGAATACGGGAATTTCCCTCACTGCCAGCGGACTGGACAATGGGGGCAAGAAAATCTCAAATGTAGCAGCCGGTACCATTTCCAGCACGTCCACGGACGCCATCATCGGCAGCCAGCTGACGAATATCCTGAACGCTGATGGATCCGCCAAGGGGATTTCCTTCGGGGCGGAAAGTGCGGCGGGTTCCCATACGAATCCCACCAGTGTGGCCATCGGCGGCACCGTGACCCTGAAAGGAGCCGGCGGTGACAGCAGCCACAAGAATCTGAGCACCCAGGTCACTGATAAGGGTGAACTGACCGTGACCATGGCACCGGAAATCCAGGAAAACAAGATTTACGTAGGGACCCAGATCCCGAAGGAAAGCAGTCCTACGGGGAATGTGAACTATCCAATCATCCTGGGCGAAAATACCGTGGGGACGGATACTTATGGATATGTGGGCATCAAGGGAAAGAATAAATCTCAGCTCTATTTGACGGCCGATCAAGATGCCAGCGGCAAGACCCGCCTGGACTATGTGGATGCCCAGAACAACGCCCATTTGGTGGCCTTGACCAGTGACGGCTATACTTTTGCCGGGGATACGGGCACAGCCAACACCTTGGCCCTGAACAGTACCCTGAGCATCACCGGCGGCATCAATGATGCGGGAAAACTGACCCAAAACAACATCGGTGTGGTCTCCAGCGGCAACGACGGCCTGACGGTCCAGCTGGCCAAGAGCCTGACGGGCCTGACCGATGCCACTTTCAACAGCGGAGCCGCCCAGACGAAGATCGATGCCAGCGGGGTGACGGCCCCTGCTTATCAAGTAGGCACAAAGACCTATATCGACAGCAATGGGCTCAACGCCAACGGCCAGAAAGTGACGGCTGTCCAGGCCGGGGCGCTCAGCACAGACAGTACGGATGCGGTGAACGGCAGCCAGCTCTTTGCCACCAACCAGAAGGTCAGCACCAATACAACGAATATCAGCGGCCTGACCACCCGGTTGGATGGGGCGGGCATGACCTTTGCCGGGGACAGCGGCACGCCGGTGACCAAAAAGCTCAACGAGACATTGACCCTCACTGGGGGAGAAACCAGTGTCGATAACCTGACCCAGCTCAGTGACAAGAACATCGGCCTGGTGGCAGATGGTAATGGAAAGCTGGAAATCCGGCTGGCTAAAGATCTCACTGGCCTGACCGGTGCTTCCTTCAGCAATGGGAACTTTACCACCCAGCTCACTGGGAATGGACTGACCATCACTCCTACGACCAGTGGGAACGCCGTGACCCTGACGGCCCAGAATCTGGACCTGGGGAATCGGCAGCTCCACGGGGTACAGGCGGGAGAGGTCTCTGCCACTTCCACTGACGCCGTGAACGGCAGCCAGCTCCATGGGGTGAAAGAAACTGCGGAAAACGCCCAGACGGAAGCCCAGAAACATTCCACCGTCAGCGGATCCGGGAATGTGGACGTGACACCTTCGGACAATACGGACGGCTCCCAAAATTACACCGTGAGCCTGAAAGATACGGTGACCTTGGGCAGCAACGGAACGGCTATCACTTTAGATGGAACGAAAGGGACTGCTTCCTTTGGCTCCGGGACAAATGCTGTGACTATGGACGGGACAAGCGGTGCCATCGCTGGGTCTTCCCTCCGCATCAGCGGCAATGTCCAGGCTGGGAGCGTGGCTGTGGGTGCTATCCGTCTGAACAGTACGGCCGATGCATCCAGAAATATTGCTGCCAACACCATCACCGGCCTTTCTAATACAAGCTATACCAGCACCTCTCAGCTGATGGACGACCGGGCCGCTACCGAAGGGGAACTGGGGGATGTGATCGCCAGCATCCAGAATGGAACCATCGTCAAGGGGCTCTTGACCACCGTGAAGGAAGGTTCCAACATCAGCGTGGTGGCTGACGACAAAACGGATTCATCCAAGACCCAGTACACCATCGGCCTGAGCCCTGTGCTCACCGGGCTCACCAGCGCCCAATTCACCAACGGCAAGACCGGGACGGACGCACAAACGGCAGTAGTGACTTCTGACGGCATCAGCCTGGGCAGCGAGGATACTTCTGCCCAGTTCACCCGGACGAAGATCAGTGCCGGGAACCAGCAGATTGAGAATGTGGCCAGCGGACTGACCGGCAAAACCTATACGGATGCATCTGACAACAATGCAGCTACCATCGGCGACTTGAAGGCTCAGAACCAGACCCTGACGGATACGGGGATCGCTTTTGCCGGGAATACAGGCAAAGAGACCCTGTCCCTGGGGAAGACAGCCAAGATCCAAGGGTCCGATCTGGCAAATGGGACCACTCTGGCAGAGGACTATACCACAGCCAACCTGACCACGGCGACGGCAAAAGCCGCGGACGGGACGGTCACTACCACTATTTATGGGAAAAAGGATATGGCAGGCCGTTCCCTCTCTTTGGGGACCCAGGATACAAATGGCGCCATTGCCAATCCCGTGGCCGTCTTGAAGGCCCAGGCGGCCAGCAGCACCGATACCACCCAGACCGGCCATCTGGTCCTGAAAGGGACCAAACCGGCGGATACGGTGACCAGTGCGGCCCAGACCAGTGCGGACATCTATGTCCAGGATGGCAGCGATGAACTGAGTCCGGCGGACAGCAAAAAGATGACCCGGGTGACCTATACCGATGAAAGCAGCGGCATCCATGAACTGGCCACCCTGGAAGACGGGCTGAAGTTCAAAGGGGATGACGGGAACACTTCGGCTGTGCTGCTGAACGACACCTTGACCGTGACCGGCGGGGCGGATACCAGTAAACTCACCGCAGGGAATATCGGGGTGACCAGTGACGGGAACCAGGGCCTCACTATTGCCCTGGCCAAGGAACTGAAAGATTTGACCAGCGTTTCCGTGACGGGCGAAAAGTTCGCCACTACCCTTACAGGGGACGGGATGACCATCGCACCTGTGGAGAGCGGTGCTACGGCCAGTTCCCTGGTGATCAATGCCAGCACGGGCATCAACCTGGGGAACCGGAAGGTCACCGGCCTTGCGGCCGGCACCATTGGGGCTGATTCCACCGACGCGGTGAACGGCAGCCAGCTCTATACAGTGAAAGACACTGCAGAAAAGGCCCAGGCAGAAGCCAAGAAACATTCCACCGTCAGCGTGGGAGACAACAACCTGGTACTGACCCCTACGGCAGAAAGCGATACCAAGGGGGCTGACTACGCCCTGAAACTGAATAACAAGATCACCCTGGGGACCGGGGACAGCCAGGTGGTCTTGGACGGCAGCGATACGGGGACTTCTTCTTTCGGAAAGCAGATCACCCTCAATGGGGCCACTGGGGCAGTTGGAGTTACTTCATTGACGGCCAGCGGTGCGGTGAATGCTTCCAGTGTAACTGTGGGAGATATTATCCTTCACAGCACAGCTGACAGCACGACCACTCCCAACGTTATGAAAGACACCATTACTGGTTTGGGGAATACCACCTATGATGACAAGAATATTGTCAGCAACCGGGCAGCAACGGAAGGACAGCTTCAAAGCCTGGTTTCCCAGATCAATGCAGGAAAGATTTCTGCTGGTTCTACGATTGTTGCTGGTAGCAGCAACATTTCTATCAGCAGCAGTAAGGATGATACGGGGAAAATCACTACGTATACGGCTTCCCTGACACCGGAACTGACCGGATTGACCAGTGCTGTATTCACCAATGGCAAAACGGGACAGGAGGAAGAGACGAATACCCTGACAGCTAATGGCCTAACCTTGGGAACCGATGATGGGGCGGCCCGCTTCACCCGCAACGGTATCAGTGCCGGTTCCCAGCAAATCAAAAATCTGGGCAGCGGCATCACCGGTACAGATGGGACGGTCAGCACCTACGACACTACCGTCACCGGCCAGGCGGATTACAACAATGCTGCCAGCATCGGGGACGTGCAGACCATCCTTCATGCTGCACAGGACATATTTGCCGGCAATAACAGCTCACAAGCTACACTGACTTTGGGGAAAACAGCTACGTTCAAAGGCGCGGATGTAGTCGATGCCAATGGTAATCCGTTAACGGATACGGCTTTATCCTCGAAATTGCAGGCAGATTACTCCAATGCCAATATCACGACGGCTACTTCATCAGACAGCGATGGTGGAGTCACGACGAATTTCTATCTGAAGAAAGACCTGGTGGGCCGTTCCCTGACTTTGGGGACCATCGGTTCGGATGGGAACGTGGCGGAAAGCGACCGGACTGCCTCCCTGTATCAGGCCCAGTCCCAGGCAAAGGATGATACGGCTCTGACCGGTCATCTGTTCCTGGCGGGAGAAAAACGGACAGGAGCTGCTGCGAATCCCACCGTTACCCATACTTCTGCAGATCTCTTCGTGAAAGATGGTGCGGAAGGAGATAATGCCAAGGGGGACCTGCTGAATCGAGATTTGTCGGTCACCCGGATCTACTATAAGGATGAAGGGAACTATACCTATGCCCTGGCTACCATGGACGACGGCTTCCATGCGGCGGGAGACAGTGGCAAAGCGGATATCCTGCTGAATAAGACCTTGAACCTGAAGGGGGGTCTGACAATCGGCACCGGCCAAACGGCGGATGCCCTGCTCACCAGTGGGAACATCGGAGTGGTGGCCGATAGCGGCACGGATACCCTGAACCTGCGCTTGGCCAAGAAACTCCAGGGCCTGACCTCTGCCACCTTTATCGGGGACACTACGTCTCTCACGGTGGACGGCACCGGCCTGAAACTGACGCCCAATGCGGGTTCTTCTGCCAAAGCCCTGACCCTGACTTCGGATCAGATCGATCTGGGCGGGCGGAAACTCCAGAATGTGGGCTCCGGCTCCGTGGCAGACGGTTCCACGGATGGAGTCAACGGGGACGATGTGTACAAGGTCCAGCAGAAAGCAGAAGCGGCCCAGACGGAAGCGGCCAAACATACCACCGTCTCTGTCAGCGGCGATAATCTGGCTTTACAGACCACCTCGAACGCCAACGGTTCCACCAATTATGAGCTGAAACTGAAGGACCAGGTGACCCTGGGGACGGAGACTGCCAAACAGATCACCCTGGATGGGGCAAATGGGAATGCTTCCATCGGCCAGCAGATTACCTTGGAAGGGGAAACCGGCAAGGTGACGGCTAGTTCCTTCAGCACCACCGGGAATGTGGCGGCCGGTTCTGTCTCTGTGGGCGGCATGACCCTGAACAGTGTGGATAACCATCCGGCAGATAAGGATAAGACCCAGTGGGTGGATAAGGACACCCTCACCGGCCTTTCCAATGTGACCTATAAAGCGGATGAAATCCACGAATCCCGGGCAGCCACGGAAGGCCAGCTCCAGGATGTGGTCAGCAAGATCAAGAACGGGGACATTTCCGGCGGTGCCCTGACTTCTGTCAGCCAGGGTTCTAATATCACCGTTTCCAGCACGCCCAGTACGGATGGGAAGAAGACCGATTACCAGGTGAGCCTGGCCAAGGATCTTTCCGACCTTTCCAGTGCGGCCTTCACCAACGGGAAGACTGGTAGCGATGCGCAGGCAGCGGTAGTGGATGCCACTGGCCTGTCCTTAGGACAGGGAGAGGAGGCGGCCCGTTTCACCCGCAGCGGCATCAGCGCCGGCGGCCAACAGGTGACGAAAGTGGGCAGCGGCCTGAAGAAAGTTTCTGATACCTCCTATCTCTATGATGATACGGTGGCAGGCCAGGAAAATTACAACCACGCCGCCAATATCGGAGATGTGCGCACCATGCTCAGCGATGCCCGGGACGTGTTCTCCGGGAACAACGGCACCACCGCTACCCTGACCCTGGGCAAGACGGCTGCCTTCCAGGGATCGGACGTGGCCCTGACGGGCAGCCAGACCCTGGAGGAAGCCCTGGCCGCTGACTACTCGAAAGCCAACCTGACGGCCCGGACTGTGGGGAACAGTGACGGTTCCGTGACCACCAGCCTGTACATGAAGCAGGATATGGTGGGCCGTTCCCTGAGCCTGGGGAACATCGGCACTGATGGTACGGTAGCAGATCCGGCCGCCCGGCTGTATACCCAGCCAGTGAGCGATACGGACAGCACCCTGACCGGCCATCTGAAGCTGACCGGAACCAAGGAGGCCAAGGACGGGCAAACTAGTTCTACCTCTGCGGACATCTATGTAAAGGACGTTCTGGGGTCCGACCTGACGAATAAAGAACGGGCTGTGACCCGGCTGATGTACCAGGATGGGGTGGACCAGCGGAATCATACTGTTGCTACTCTGGATGATGGATTCTATGTCCAGGGGGATGCCAATCAGGGGGATACTCTGCACCTGCCTCTTACCAGTACCCTGAAGATCCAGGGGAACACCACGGACGGATTCAGCCTGACGGCAGGGAACATCGGAGTGGTTTCCGATGGAAAAGATACCCTGAAGGTCCAGCTGGCGGATACCTTGACGGGGCTGAAGCAGATCAGCTTCGCCGGTTCCAATGTCAGCATTGGCCAGGAGGGAATCAACGCCGGCGGCAAGGCCATCAGTGGGGTAGCAGCCGGTTTGATAGATACTGATGCGGTGAACGTGAAGCAACTGGGTGAAGCCAAGGCGGCCGCTTCTGCGGAAGTGAAAGCCGGAAAGAACGTGACCGTGAGCAAAGACACGACAAGCGCCCAAGACGGCCATGCCATCTATACGGTGGCTGCCGACTTCCAGGGAGCTGATGTGAGCGGTTCCAATGCGGTGGTCTACGACAATGGCGACAAGAACCTGGTGACCCTGGGCGGATCCAGCTCCACCACGCCGGTGAAACTGACCAACCTGGCAGACGGGGACATCAGTTCCACCTCCACCGATGCGGTGACGGGCAAACAGTTGAACGATGTGATCGCCTATCGGAACCAGACCATCGATGTGGCCGGGGACAGTGGTTCTGCGGTGAAGCTGAACCATGGCAATACCCTGAAGATTGCCGGGGATTCCAATATCAGCACCAGTTCTTCCGGCAGCGATACGGCCAAGGATGGCACGCTGCAGGTTTCCCTGGCGGATAACGTGTACCTGCAGGGGCTCCATATCGGCAGCACCTATCCCACCCACGACGATACTAGTGTGGACAGTGTGGCCCTCACAGCCGACGGTACCAACCAGACGGGCATCCTGACCCTGCGGGGTGATGCCACCCATGTTAGCGATGCCTATCCCCGGGCCCAGGCGGATATTTCCGTCCTCAGCGCCGCTCCGGGGCAGACGTATATGGCAACTCCATTCCTGCAGGAGGTGTACCAGACCAGCAGTTCCGGTACTACCACCAAGAACCAGCCGGTGCGCCTGGCCTATCGGGACAATTACAACACGGCCCACCAGATCGCTACCTTGGACGACGGCTATGTTTTCTCCGGTGACAACGGGGACAAGAACCTGACGGAAAAGCTGAACGGCACCGTGGCGCTGCGGGGCATGGATAACGCACATGCATCCCAGATTACATCGGATACGGCCAACACGTATCTGACGAAGAACAACATCGGCGTGGTGACGAAGCCTAAGGTCCTGAACGAAGACGGCTCTACCCAGGGCGGGGAAGTGGAAATCCGGCTGGCCAAGGAACTGACGGGCCTGACCAGTGCCACCTTCACCAACGACAACGGCGATACGGCGGTGATTGATGCAAAGAACCTGAAGCTGACGCTGAACGCCCAGGCGGAGGGCAAATCGCCTGTGAGCCTGACCAGCAACGGCCTGGACAATGGCAAGAATAAAATCACCAATGTGGCTGCCGGGACCAGCGACACCGATGCGGTGAACTACGGCCAGATCAAGTCCATCATCAATGCCGATGACGGAAATATCAAGGGGCTGACCTTCGCGGCTGGGGACAACACATCGGCTACGGTGCATCTGGGGGATACCCTGAAGATCGCCGGTGCCACAGATCAGGATGGGGCCCAGAATATCCATACTACGGTGAAGGATGGGACGATGACTCTCCAGCTGGACCGGAAAGTCCAGGTGGACGAGCTCCATGTGGGCCAGAAAGGCAGCGATGCCGCTTCTCTGACGGCTGTGAAAATGGATGGAGAGACTGGTTCCATCGGTCAGCTGCATCTGCAAGGGATGGGAAATGCCCAGGCCAATATCATGACCAAGATGGGTACTGCTTCCCTGGCTAGCACCGACGCTACCACCACCCGGCTGACCTACAACAACGGCAATGTGGGCAATGCCCATGAAGTCGCCATCCTGGAAGACGGGCTGCGGTTCACTGGGGACAACTATGTGGCAGCCAGCGGCAGCACGCTGGAACAGAACGTGGTGAAGACCCAGCTGGACCAGACCCTTTCCATTACCGGCGGACAGTCCGATACAGGCGCCCTCACAGCCCTGACGGATAAGAACATCGGGGTAGTGGCGGAAGACGGCGGCCTCAGCGTGCGCCTGTCCAAAGTCCTGGATGGGATGACGGACATCTACATGGGGAACAACCGGGAAAATGCGTCCCATCTGACCAAGACCGGTCTCTATCTGATCCCCAAGAGCAGTACGGAATATGTGGCGAAGTTTACCGCCGATGACGGGATCTCTGCCGGCAGCCAGACCATCAATGATGTGGCAGATGGAGTGAAGGACAGTGATGCGGCTACTGTCGGCCAGCTGAAAAATGTGGAAGCCAAGGCCAACAATGCCACCAAGCTGACCGTGAACCACGGACAGTCGGAGGGCAATCTGACTCTGACGGATACTCTGGATAAGGACGGCATCCATCATACCTATGATGTGGCCCTCAGCGACAAGGTGACCGTAGGCAGTGCCGGCCAATCCATTACCCTGGATGGGACGGCCAACACCATCAATGGCGGCAGCTATGTGCAGTTCGGCGGGCAGACTTCTTCTACCGGCAATGTGATTGCCAATCCGTTGTCCATTGGCTGGCAGTCGGCAGCTCTGCAGGATGTGATCACGGAAGAAGCCAAAGGTTCCCAGACCGGGAATTTCATCGACGGTCTCAGCAATACTAGCTGGAATCCGGTGAATGTGGGTTACAGCCCCAACCGGGCCGCTACGGAAGGCCAGCTGCGGGATTTGGAAAAACAGGTCTGGGAGAATCCCATCACCTTCTTGGGGAACCATGATGCGGACAAGACGGCGGAAGAAAGCCAGGGTATTACGGCTGAATTGGGCTCTAAAGTCCGGATCATCGGCACCGGGACTGGCGAAGCGGGAGATTTCGATGCATCCAACCTCAATGTCATCGCCGGCAAGACGCCGGATGGAAAGAGCGACGCCCTCATCATCCAGATGAAGAAGGCGCCCAGCTTCACCACGGTCCATGCCGGTACTCCTGATGCACAGGGAGTCTATCCTGTGAGTGTGGGACAAGTGACGGTTACCCGGGATGGCAAGACGGAGACCGTGGATGGAGTGGTCATCACCGATGGTCCCATGATCACCAAAGACGGGATCAACAACTACGGGAAACAGATCACCCATATGAAGAGCGGCGGTATTTATAACGAAGAAGATAAGAAATATCATTACGAAAGTGATGAAGTAGGTACTAACGCCGCTACCATTCAGGACGTCAAGAATATTGCCAATGCAGCAGCCCAGTCCGAAGTGGAAGCTAAACGGGTGACCGTCAGCGGTGTCAATGACAATATCACGGTAACGCCTGCGGCAGACAATCCCAACCACTATCAGGTCAAACTCAGTGATACTCTGAAACTGGGACAGGACTCCAAGAGCAACCCGAATATCCTCATTGATGGACAGAATGGAAAAGTGACGGTGGGCAGCGGTTCCACTGGGAACAATTCCGTCATCATCGATGGGAACGGCGGGACGGTGACTATCGGCAACGGCACCAGCGGCCACCAGAAGGTGACCATCAGCGGCAATGATGGCACGATCAGCGGTCTTACCAACAGGACTATCAATGCCCCGGACTTTGCCACCAAGGGACGGGCGGCCACGGAAGAACAGTTGAAACTGGTGGCTGACAATGTAAGTGACCTGAAGAAGAACAATTCCGACTTCCAGCTGGTGGGAGAAAAGGACAAGGAGGGGAACTACACCGGGGACTACAAGGTTTCTGATGACAACAAAGTGAATCTCCATGTCCAGGATCAGATGCATCCGGACCAGGTGAAGGATATCACCATCGACAATGTGGCCAAGGCTTCGGATCTGGGCGATGTTTCCCAGATCAGCGAAGACATCCGGAACAAGGAGAACAACAATGTGGTGGATGCCCTGAACAACCTGAACCAGAAGGTGAAGGATGCAGCCAATGGCAGCTGGGAGAGCCAGATCGACGGGGAAACCGTGAAGAAGGTCAAGGCAGGCGACGTCCAGAACTTCACCAGCGGGGACAACATCGAACTGTCCAACGACAACGGTGCCATCAAGATCGCCACCAAGAAGGATGTATCCTTTGACAAGGTGACCATCGGCAGCGGGGACAGCAAGATGACGCTGGACAAAGATGGCCTCCAGGCTGGCAAGGTCAAAATCTCCAGCAGTGAAATCAACGCCGGCGGTAACCAGATTCATGGCGTGGCCGATGGCAAAGAAAAGGATGATGCGGCCACGGTCGGACAGGTTGCGAAAGTGGCAGATGCCGCAGGAGAAGCCATTAACAGCCTGGGCAATCATCTCAGCCGCCTCGATACGCGCATCAACCGCGTCGGTGCCGGGGCTGCGGCTCTGGCAGCACTTCATCCTGATCCCAACGGCGACGATGCCTGGAGTATTTCTGCCGGCATCGGCAATTACCGCAATTCTACGGCAGCGGCTATCGGTGCCTTCTACCGGCCCAATGACAATACGATTGTCAGCATGGGCGCGACCGTAGGAAATGGCGAAAACATGATCAATGCCGGTGTCACCGTGGGAATCGGCAGTGGTGTCAGCCGCGGACCTGTTTCCAAAGCTGCACTGGTACGGGAAATCTCCACGCTCAAACAGGAAAATCAGGCAAAAGATGCAGAAGTAAAGAACCTGAAGAATCAGGTACAGGAACTGCAGAAACAGAATCAGGATACGCAGGAAAAACTCGATCGTATCATGGAAAAATTAGGTCTGAAATAATGTACCTGATTACAGGGGCTGTCTCTATGGCAGCCTCTGTTTTTTTACCGCAGAAAGTCATCATTTACGTATCCCCACCCTACACAAGCCGCTTATTTTTGCGTATAATATACCTGTTGTTTTGTGCAGGTAAAGGAGGTTTCTCTTGGAAGAAAATATACTGTTTGATATATGGACCATTGCCCAGGTCGTCCTCATTGATCTGGCATTGGGCGGCGATAATTCTATCGTCATTGGCATGGCAGCAAAAAATCTGCCTCATCATTTGCAGAAGAAGGCCATTCTGTACGGAACCGGCGGGGCTATTGTCCTGCGTTTCCTCATGGCTGCTGCCGTTGTCTGGCTGCTGCAGATTCCCTATCTCAAGACCGTCGGTGCTATCCTGCTGGTCCTTATTGGTATTAAGCTCATCGGAGCCGATGATGACGAAAATATTCACGTAGAAGCGAAGGATTCCCTATTTGCGGCCGTGCGCACTATCATTGCCGCCGACGCCCTCATGAGCCTCGACAACGTGCTGGGAATCGTCGGTGCCACCGGCGGCCACCTGGGGCTTCTGGTGCTGGGCATGATGATTTCCGTTCCTATCATCATCTTTGGCAGCACTATCGTCATCAAAATCATGAACCGTTTTCCCATACTGGTCTATATTGGCGGGGCCATCCTCGGCTGGGCTGCCGGCGGGATGCTGGCAACGGATCCGTACTTTCCTTATGGAAAAGGAAATGAAATGGTGATTCAGGGTATATTGGTTGTCGTTACCCTGGCAGGAGGATTTCTCTGGAAAAAACGGAATGACCGGAAACAGAAAGACCGCGGGTAGCCCGGACTTCTGGTTGCGATGGCTCTGGCAGAAGGTATCAGCAAACCTAAAGACATGGCAAAATAATGTAAATATTTCACTTGACTTTTGTTGTGAATATGGTATTATATACAAGTCAGGTGACGGGGCGTAGCGCAGTTTGGTAGCGCGCTTGGTTCGGGACTAAGAGGTCGCAGGTTCGAATCCTGTCGCCCCGACCATATTTACACATTGGGTGTTGATCCCGACAGCACTGTGAAAACTTCATAGAGTGCAACAATGTGTAAGGCATGGAGAGGTGTCCGAGTGGCTGAAGGAGCATGATTGGAAATCATGTGTACGGCTACAGCTGTACCGAGGGTTCAAATCCCTCTCTCTCCGCCAAAGCAATGAAACGGCTCTGTACGATATATAGCGATACATAAATCGTTTAGTACAGGGCCGTTTTCGTGTTTATAAAAATATTTCCGTATCGCATATTATCACAAAATAACTATTGCCGGTACGGTACTGGTAATACCGCCGGCGCATCCCGTCTTCTGCTGGTAACAGGAGACGGGATTTTTTCTTGTTTTACGTTAAGTGCAAATTAATTCGAGTTTCTGGCCTTAACTTTTGTTAAGGCCAGAAATTGATGAATTTCTGGTCTTATCGCATACTAAGAACAAAAAACGATGTATTTTTGCCCTTAAAGTATATTGACTAATTTCGTAAATACATATCTCGTCTTTCTTTCGCTTCCAGTGCGAGTAATAAAACCCATTTGAGATAAATTCCGTAAAGTGGAATAGATTGTTGATGATGAAAGTGAGCTCGTTTTTGAAAATTCCGACGGTTCTATCCAAAGATTATCGAAAAGATAATTTATGATTTCCATTTGATCTGTTTGTTTTATAGCCCCCCCCTTATTTCATCTGAAAGCCTCATGATTTTTTTAGATATTTCAATATGACGAACACTTTCTTCTTTTATTCCATTAAAGAAAAATATTAACCAATTTTTCCAAGTATTTAGGAGAGCTTCCTTCGTTAACGCTTTACTAACATTAGATAAGCGTTTTTTATAAATATCTTCATTGGATGAAAAATATCGACTAATATAAAAAGTTGAAAATGGTAATAATTTTTTTGCGTATAAAATTAACGGAATTAACAACCGTTCAATGCGACCATTTCCATCTTGAAAAGGATGAATCATTTCAAATTGTACATGTGCAATTCCTGCTTGTAAAATAGGCGTCATCTCTTCATACTTATTAATATAATTAACCAAATTATCTATATATTCAGAAGTAAGAATAGGTGGAAGGGAAGTGAAATTACCAATTACATCGTTACGGATATAATTTTGTTCTGTTTTAAATTTACCCGGACATTTATTTGCGCCACGAACATTATTAGTTAAAAGAATAGAATGTAATGTACGGATTAGATAAGATGAAAACTGGAAATTTCGGTCATGCAATTCTTCGTGACCGAATTTTACAGCTTCTACATAATTTTTTATTTCTACTATGTCGTTTCTTAGGGTTTCTGATGTGGGTGAATCTTCAATAACATCTGATAATGATGCAATAGTCCCTTCAATTTTGGATGAAAGAACAGATTCTTGTAGTGTAAGAGAAGATATTAGAATTTCTGGATTTGGTAAATTTTGTAAATATCCCGTAAACCCAGAAAGATTAGAAACAGCGGTACCAGCATAAAGATATAGGAGATATATTATTTAAAATCAAGAGTTATACAGAAAGGAGAGAATAGTCATGAAAGTCCGATATATAGGGAAGTCATTTGGAGTAGACAGTTTAACATCAAACAAGGTTTATCAATGTCTTAGTGTTGAAGGCGGTTTCTTAAGGATTGTGGATGACTCTGGTGAAGATTATTTATATTCAGCTGTCAGCCCTGGATCTTTAGATGATGATGGTATCCCTCCTGGAAAATGGGAAGTAATAGAAGATAATGCCGATGGGGATTTACAACGAGCTGTAAAAGGTTTATAAGGCGCTTACCTGACGTAGGCGCTTTTTTGTTGCAATTTTATATTTTGTCTTTTCGCTGCCAGACGCGGACCGCAGACGCAAAAGAACGGATCTTTTTTTATACCCGGGAGGTACAAAAATGGCATACACATTACAACAGATTTATGAAGCGTTAAGTAAGATTGAAAACGGAGGGACAATGGTCGCTGACATGCAGGATGCAATCAGCAAGGTCCGGGCTGAAGCCGCTACGAACCGCGTGAGCCGTAACAAGGTACTGGATGCCCTCGGCCTGCGTGACGGGGAAAACATCGACGAGAACCTGCGTAACCTGACAGCAACGCTGGATATTGTCAGAAAAATCGGCGATCCTCAGCAGATGGGTACGCAGATGGCCAGTATGCAGAAGTAAATCAAAGAGCTGACCGATAAATATACTGCCAGTGAAAAACTTGCCGCTGAAGAAAAAGCCAAACGTATCCAGTCAACGATGAAATTACAGATTACAGCAGATCTTACAGATGGAAAGGCCGTGAAGCCGGATGTTTTTGCCTAGGTGCTTCTGGGGAATGTGAGTGTAAAAGAGGATGGCAGTCTGATTTTCAAAGACGGAGATAAGGAAGTCTCTATTGCGGACGGGGTAAAGGGATGGCTGGAAACGAATCCATGGGCTGTAGCCGCTGAGGCGTTATAAATTGGACTTGTCATAAAATAAAACAACACGTCAAATTATTTACTGGCCTGACGTGTTCCCTATATATGTCCTTTTGTACAGCAGAGAGAATCACATCTAGTTCAAACGTACGTCTTTTCATAAAAATGCTCCCTTCCAGGCAAATAAGCTTTTTTGCTTGTCTGCCTAAAAGGGAGCATATCGATTTTCTTCGTGGAACAGTTTTTTAGTGGTATGTTTATCCTTTGTAAATGAGGTCAATGAGTTTCATCGTGACTTCATAGGATTTTTCCAGACTGGGAAGGGGCAGGAATTCATAACGGGAATGGAAATTCAGGCCGCCTGTAAAGTAGTTTGGCGTGAGGATGCCTTTGGTGGAGATAAAGGAACCATCCGTACCACCGCGCATGGCAATGGGTTTGGGCTGAATCTGCAATTCCTTGAATGCATCGAAAATGTAGTCGATGGCCTTGTGATTGTCATCGGTAATCGCATCGGCAATATTGCCATAGGTATCTTCCATTTCGCAGGTGATGGCAGCCCGAGGTTCCATCTGTTTCAGCTTTTCTACGTTGGCAGCGATACGCCGTTTCTTTTCTTCGTATTTTTCTTTGCTGTGGTCACGGATATTGAGGCTGACAACGGCTTTGGACTGGTTGGATTCTACGGCCTGGCACCATATGTACCCTTCTTTTCCTTCTGTGCATTCCGGCGTTTCGCTGCGGTCAAACATATTGATGAAATCGCAGGCCAGGAGCGTCGGGTTGACCAGATTGCCCTTGGCGCTCATGGGATGGGCGCTGACACCGTGAATGGTAACTGTGGCCGAACCGGCGTTGAATGTTTCGTAGACGATTTCCCCGAGGGCACAGCTGTCTATGGTGTAGGCAAAATCGACAGGGAATTTGGAAAAGTCCATATTCTTCGAGCCGAAGAGACCACATTCTTCGTCGGGGACAAAGGCGACGTAGATATCGCCGTGATACAGGCCCGGATGGGTGGTCAGGGTGTGCAGTGCCGTCATGACGTTGGTGATGGCGGCTTTGTTATCTGCCCCGAGGACGCTGGTGCCATCTGTCGTGATCAGGTCCTGGCCGACGTAGTCGCGTAGTTCCGGATGATCACTGACGGTCATGACGATGTTTTTATCTGCGTTGAGGACGATGTCACTGCCGTCGTAATGTTCGACGAGCTGGGGATGTACGACAGGAGACAGGTCTACATCGACTGTATCCAGATGGGCGCAGAAGCCGACGGCAGGAATCTTGCGGTCGCAGCCCGGTTCAGTGTGGGCAGGGAGACGGCCTGTAAGGACGCATTTATCTGACAGAGACAGATCGATGAGCCCCATGTCTTCACATTCTTTCATGAGCGTACGGGCCATATCCCACTGCGATTCCGTGCTGGGAACCTGCGTGCCGCCATTGGGCTTGCTTTGGGACGGAATGCGGACATAGCGGCAAAAACGATGCATCATTTCTTCTTGTAATGGATTCATAGGATAGTTCCTCCTTTACTATATCCCGTTAGAACATCTGGCGGGGATATACATAATCTGCCTGGAAGCCGAGAGGAATATTGAACCACCAGAAGAGGTACAACATGATGGTCAGGGCTACGAGCAGGGCACCGGTATAAGGAAGCATCATACTGCTCAGGGTACCGACGCCGGTTTTTTTGTAATATTTCTGGCAATAAATGATAATCAGGGGATAGAAAGCAAACATCGGTGTGCAGACGTTGACGGCGGAGTCACTGACGCGGAATGCGGCCTGGGTCAGTTCCGGGGCAATGCCGACAGACATGAGCATCGGTACGAAAATCGGCGCCAGAATGGACCATTTTGCCGATGCCGATGTGATGAGCAGATTGAGAAGGGCGACGAAGACGATGACCCCGAAAATCGTAATCTGCGGCGGCAGAGCCAGGGACTTCAGGAATTCCGCACCGGATACGGCGATGAGAGCACCCAGATTGGAAGCACCGAAGGCATACATGAACTGGGCAGCGAAGAAATAGAATACGATAAGCTGTACCAGCGTCTTGGTGATTTCTTCCATGGAATGGGTGAAATCTTTGGAACTTCTGAATTTACCGCTGATGATACCGTATACGATACCCGTGACGGCACAGAGCATAAAGATGATAGCGACGATAGACTGCATGACCGGCGCTTTGAAGCTGGCCAGATTCCCCTGAGGATCACGCCAGATCGAGTCGGCCGGCATGAGACTCAGGAAGAGGCCGGCGAGCATGGCGATGAGGACAAAGGAAGCGATATAGAAAGCGCGGTTTTCTTTGGGGGTAATAGCTGTCATAGCACTTTCCGATACGTCGATGTCGGTGTCGAGAGGACAGGCTTTCCAGCACCATGGTTCTGTGATTTTTTCCGTAATCCACCAGCAGGAGCCGATGACGGCAAAGGTAGAGCCGACGGCATAGAAATAATTGCAGAGAACATTGACTTCATAGGTCGGATCGATAATCTGGGCGGCCATCTGGGTAAAGCCCTGGATGACCGGGTCGATGGCCGACGGCGTGTAGTTGGCCGCAAAGGCACCGGCGATACCGGCAAAAGATGCGGCGACGCCGGAAAGCGGGTGTTTGCCCGATGCATAGAAGAGATAGGCCGCAATAGGGATGATAATCATGTAGCCGCTATCCGGTGCCAGATGGCTGAGCATACCGACGACGATGACAATCGGCGTGAGCAGGAATTTCGGCGTTACCGTCAGGATTTTTTTGAGGCCCGTGTTGATATAGCCGGATCCGTCAGCGATGCCGATACCCAGAGTGGCTACGATAACCATGCCGAGGGGCGGGAAACCAGAGTAATTAGTGACCATCTTGGTCATGAGAGTGACCAGTGACGCCGGGCTGAGCATATTAGTGATGGCAATCTGCTTGCCTGTCGCCGGGTTGACATAATCGAACGTAAAGTACGAAAAAATCATGGAAACGATACAAGTGATGAAGAATGCGGCGATAAATAACATGGTGATATCAGGGATTTTATTACCGATTCGTTCAATCCAGCCGAGGAATCCTCCGACTTTCTGGGGCTGTACGGTTTCAGGGGTTGTGTTAGGCATAGGAATAAGCACTCCTTCTTGTATGTTGGATATCCATAGATGGGGTGCAGCTGCAGTGCTATATATATACGATCGTATTCAGCTTATTCAGTATACCATGTCCTATATAATAAGACAAATGCATGAAGTATAATTATGACAAGTATTATTTTTTAGAATATACTTTTTTATAAATAAATTTAAACGTATAACCTATAGCGTATTTGTTTTAGAAAGAAAATTTTACATGAAATTTACAAAATTTAAAACGTAAAAATGCGATAAAAATTATTTAACAATCGTAAGACTCTATGATCTATTTTTTATAAATAATAACTATAGAATAGCATAGAAAATAAAAATAAAAATCGAAAAATGGGGATGGAAATGAAAAAATGGCGGTTGCCCAACGTTCCCTTTCTTTGGTAGAATAATACAGTTAAGGTGAATGTATTATGCGGACCTGTGAGACGGGAGGAAACAATAGGAAATGAAAAAAGAATTGATTCATTTGCAGGGCGTATCAAAGTCCTTTGATGGTCATCTCGTACTGGACGGACTTGATCTGACGATTTATGAAAATGAATTCGTGACGCTGCTGGGTCCCAGTGGCTGCGGCAAAACGACGACATTGCGGCTTATTGCCGGGTTTGAAGAACCCGACACAGGTGTTGTCCTGTTTGATGGTCAGGATATTACCCACGTACCGCCCAATCGCCGCCAGGTGAATACAGTTTTTCAGAATTACGCACTTTTTTCGCATATGGACGTTTCCGGAAATATCGCGTTTGGCCCTAAAATTCATGGGAAATCCCGCGATTATATCAAGGACAAAATCCGGTATGCCCTGAAACTAGTCAATCTCGATGGCTATGAACATGCCAATATTGTCGATTTATCCGGTGGCCAGCAGCAGCGGGTTGCTATCGCCCGGGCCATCGTCAACGAACCGCGGGTACTTCTCTTGGACGAACCACTCAGTGCGCTGGACCGCAAATTGCGGCGCAGTATGCAGCTGGAGCTCATGAAAATAAAAAAGGAACTGGGCATTACCTTCGTCTTTGTTACCCACGACCAGGAAGAAGCCCTGAGTATGTCCGATACAGTCGTCGTCATGAATCAGGGCTATGTCCAGCAGATCGGTACGCCGGAAAGCGTCTACAATGAACCGGAAAATGCGTTCGTAGCCGATTTTATCGGAGACAGCAATATCGTCGACGGACTCATGGTCCACGATAAACTCGTGCGTATCCAGGGACTGGATTTTGATTGCGTCGATGTGGGATTTGGCAACAACCGCCCCGTCGATGTACAGATACGGCCGGAAGACATCGAACTTCATAAAGTCCGCGAAGGGGCACTCAACGGCACGGTGACCAAGGTCATCTTTGAAGGGATGAATTACAATATCACCGTCCGGGCCGGGAAAATCGAATGGCTGGTCAAATCGACGCGTGTCTATCACACAGGGGATGCGGTCAGTCTGTGGGTGGATCCCTTCAATATCCAGATTATGAATAAACCGGAATCGGAAGATGAAAGGGCGATGGAAAATGATTAAATCTGCGGCCATGCGCCATCTCTTTGCCCTGCCCTTTCTGCTTTGGGCAGCGCTGTTTATTTTCGTTCCCCTCGTATTTGTCGGCTGGTATGGCCTGACGGGCGGTGACGGGCAGTGGAGTCTTGCTAATGTGGGCGTCCTGCTGCAGTGGGAATATGCCAGGGCACTGGAATTATCTATTCTTCTGGCACTAGTGAGTACCTTGGTCTGTCTCCTCGTGTCGTACCCGCTATGTCTGATTCTGACGGAACGCCAACGCAGTCACGGTGCCCTCATTTTCCTCCTGTTTATCCTGCCCATGTGGATGAATTCTCTCCTGTCTACCATGGCCTGGCAGACGATCCTTGAGAAAAATGGCATTCTCAACCAGTTTCTGCGCTTGTTGTCCCTGCCGGATGTGACGCTCATTAATACGCCGGCAGCTATCGTCATCGGCATGATATACAATTTTCTACCATATATGGTGCTGCCTTTGTATGTATCTCTCTCGAAAATCAATAAAAACGTCATCTTTGCAGCCCGGGATCTGGGGGCCAGCTCGTGGCAGACGTTTACGCGGGTTATCCTGCCGTTGTCTCTGCCGGGCGCTATCAGCGGGATTACCATGGTTTTTATTCCGTCTCTGACGACATTCTTTATCAGTGGCCTCCTCGGTGGCAATAAGGTTCTTTTAATCGGCAATATTGTCGAACAGGAATTCACCATGGCCTATGACTGGCATCTGGGGAGCGGACTATCGCTGGTCCTCATGATTTTTATTATTATCAATATGATGCTGACGGCCTATTTTGACCGCAGCGAAGGGCAGGTGAAGAAATGATGCGTCTCTGGAAAAAAGCCTATGTAGCTTTGATTTTCCTGTTTCTCTACGCCCCTATCGGCGTACTCATCGCCCAGTCGTTCAATGCCAGCCGCTACCGGGGGCACTGGACAGGCTTTACCCTCCAGTGGTACGGCGAACTGTTTCAGAATGAAGGCATCCTGGAAGCTCTGCAGAATACCATTACCATTGGCTTGTCATCCGCGGCCGTGGCGACGCTTCTCGGACTGGTGACCTGTCTGGCTCTGCGCGGTATGGGGCGGCGCCGCCGGTCCGTTTTGATGGGCGTTGCCAATATTCCCCTCCTCAACGCCGATATCGTGACGGGGATTTCCCTCATGCTGCTGTTCCTGGGCCTGGGACTGCGCCTCGGCTACGGTACCATCCTCATGGCTCACATCGTATTCAATCTGCCCTACGTCATCCTCTGTCTCATGCCGCAGATGCTGTCTCTGGACCGCAACTGCTATGATGCGGCACGCGATCTGGGGGCAACACCGCTGATGGCATTCCGCCGCGTAGTCCTGCCGGAACTGCGGCCCAGCCTGTTGGCCGGGTTTATGCTGGCCTTCACCATGTCGGCCGACGATTTCATCATTACTCACTTTACCAAAGGCGCCGGCATCGACACGCTGCCTACAGAAATCTATGCCGAACTGAAACTGGGGATCCATCCGGAAATGTATGCCCTGTCCACACTGGTATTTGTCTTTGTCCTGGTCTTTGCGTTTCTCCTGTTCTGGAACCGGAAACGCATGCAGATAGGCCAGTCAGCACGATAAGGGGGCGGTTACATGAAAAAAATATATATCGTCTCTATTTGTCTGGCTCTCTTGATGAGTATCCTGGCGTTTTCGGGTTGCGGATTTCAGGACGAAGAAGCCGAAGGCGATAGTGTAGTTTATGTGTATAACTGGGGTGACTATATCGACCCCGATACACTGGAACAGTTTGAAGAAGAAACGGGGATACACGTCGTCATGGATGAATTCGATACCAATGAAAGTATGTATCCCCTGGTAGCAGCCGGTGCGGTACGGTACGATGTCATCTGTCCGTCGGACTACATGATCCAGAAGATGATCAAACACGATCTCCTGCAGCCTCTCGATTTCTCCCGTCTTCCCAATGCCCGCCAGTACGTGGGACAGGTGTTTTATAAGCAGTCGGAGACGTTCGATCCGGGAAACATCTATTCCGTGCCGTACTGCTGGGGAACGGTTGGAATCCTGTACAACCGCACCATGGTCGATGATCCTGTAGACAGCTGGGATATTCTCTGGAATGAAAAGTATAAGAATGAAATCCTCATGCAGGATTCGCCCCGCGATGCTTATATGGTAGCCCTGAAGCGGCTGGGGTATTCTCTGAATACGACAAACCCGGATGAAATGCGTCAGGCCCGGGATATGCTCATTGCTCAGAAGCCGCTCGTCCAGGCGTATGGCATCGATGATGTCAAAGATAAACTCGTCTCCGGGGAAGCCGCCATGGGTGTCATCTTTTCCGGAGAAGCCCTGCGTATGATGCTGGAAAATGAAGACCTGGCCTACGTCGTGCCCAAAGAAGGGACCAATCTCTGGATTGATTCGTGGGTAATCCCTAAAAATGCGGCCCATGTAGAAAATGCCCATGCCTTCATCGACTTCATGAGCCGGCCCGATATTGCCCTTAAAAATTTTGAATACCTGACATATTCGACACCGAATACAGCCGTTCCGGAAATGGAAGAGGATGAAGACTATAAGGATAATCCCGTCGTATTCCCACCGCCGGAAGTTTACGAAGGACAGGAAACGTATCAGGATCTCGGTGAAGACGGCGACAAGATGTACAATGAAGGATGGATACAGGTAAAAGTGTATTAAACCTGTAACATAAAGGATGGTATAATAAGGTCATAGTAAAGGAGGGTGATGATGATGAAACAACACTTGAAAGTTATGGCTGCCCTGGCCTGTCTTATGGGGCTGGGGAGTCCAGCTGTCATGGCGGCCAGCTGGACGGATACGCTGCAGCAACTGGCAAAGAGCGTGCCGGCAGTCAGTCAGGTTTTAAAGGAAACAGGAATTTCGTCTACTGTACCGGTATCGGGCACTGCTGCGACGACAGGAACGACGACAACTCAGAGCGGGACAGAACCGGCTGGAACGGAAAAACCGGCTGTACAGGCATCTCATCTGGAAGTCGTGCTGCTCATCGATAAGAGCGGGTCCATGAAAGGCCTGGAAGAAGATACGGTAAAAGGCTACAATTCCATGCTGGCCAAAGAACGGCAGTTGTCGGTGCCGACAAATGTGACGACCATCCTGTTCAGCAGTGATCACGAAATCCTGGCGGACCGTAAGCCGATTTCTGAGGTGCCCGATATGACCCTTGATTCGTATAAGGTCCGTGGCGCGACGGCATTGTACGATACTATTGGCGATGCCATCGAAAAAACAGAAGCGGTCAAAGGCATCGATGATACGGGCAGCAAAGTCCTGTTTGTCATCATCACGGACGGACTGGAAAACTACAGTCAGACCTATGACCAGGAAAAAGTCAGGAAACTGATTGATGCCCAGGAAGAAAAAGGCTGGGAATTTGTCTTTATCGGTGCCAATATGGATGCTGAAAAGGAAGCGGATACGATCGGCATCAAGAAAGAAAATGCCGCGACCTATGAAAATAGTGAAAAAGGCGTTCAGGCCAACTATCAGGCCGTATCCCAGATGGTACACAGCCTGGCTGCGACATCGAGCCTGGTCAGATCCCCCTGGAAAAATTCTATCGTACCGGGAAAATAGATGGATGCAGAAAAGAGAGTGCCCCGTGACCGTATCATGGTTCATGGGGCAGATTTTTTACTCTCCATCTGACTTTTTAACTTTAACCTTTTGACATTTACATTGGGAGGCGTATAATAATAGGTGAAAAGAAAAGTGCTATTTCGGTTTCCAAAAAGAGGAGATGGAATGCCATGAAAAGATTGACACACGAAGTACAAAAGAAAACGGTAGGATTGATTGTAGACCGCATTATGTCAGAAAAAAATCCGGAAGACCGGAGAAAGTCATTGAAACACTTGTCCTTTGTTATGGAACATCTTTTTGGCGACTTATTTGAAAAAGAATCCTTTGAAGAAGCCCGCCGTCTGATTGATGAAGATGGCAAATGGTTCCATTTTTTGGACCATGCGTTGAACACGCTCAACCCGAATATCGTCAAAACGGCTGTCATGGATCTGGGATTTGAAGCCGGTTTTTATGGGCTCCGTGCCCGTAATGCCGCAAAAGCGAAATATCACTGTAATATCCCCTGGGCTATTCTTTTTGATCCGACCAGTGCCTGCAATATGCATTGTATCGGATGCTGGGCTGCCGAATACGGCCATACGCTGAATCTGTCCTTCGATGTGATGGATAAAATCGTGACCCAGGGCAAGGAACTGGGCTGTCATTTCTATCTGCTGACCGGCGGGGAACCACTCGTCCGCAAAGCCGATATCATCCGCCTCTGCCGTAAACATCCCGATTGCGAATTCCATGCGTTTACCAATGGGACACTCATTGACGATGCCTTTTGTCATGAAGTGACCGATGTAGGCAATCTGAGCTTTTCCCTCAGTGTCGAAGGATACCGGGAAGTCAACGACAGCCGCCGCGGTGCCGGTCATTTCGATAAGGTCATGCATGCCATGGATCTGCTCCGGGAACACGGCATCGTCTTTGGCACGTCTATCTGTTACACCCGCAAGAATATTGAAACGGTTACATCCGATGATTTTCTCGACCTGCTGATCCGCAAGGGCGCTTATTTCACCTGGTATTTCCATTATATGCCTGTCGGTAACGACGCGTCACCAGACCTGATGCCGACGAAGGAACAGAGAGCCTGCATGGTACGCCGTGTCCGCGAAATCCGCAGTGTCAAAGGCGGTAAACCTATTTTTGCCATCGATTTCCAGAACGACGGTCAGTATATTGACGGATGTGTAGCCGGTGGCCGGAACTATTGCCATATCAACCCCAATGGTGACGTGGAACCGTGTGTATTCATCCATTATTCCAGTGCCAATATCAAGAACCAGAGTCTGCTCGAATGTCTGCAGCAGCCTTTGTTCAAAGAATACGCCAAAGGCCAGCCGTTTAACCACAATCATCTGCGTCCGTGCCCGATGCTGGAAAACCCGCAGTATCTGGCAGCTATGGTCAAACGGAGCGGGGCGAAATCGACGGATCTGATTTCGCCGGAATCGGCAGAACACCTGTGCGCAAAGTGTAAAGAATATGCGAAACAGTGGCAGCCTGTAGCAGATACGCTGTGGAAAGAAATCCAGGAAAAAGGAAAACATGATATAGAACAAAAGAAAGACCCCTTACCGAAATGCGGTTGATGGGATAAACAGAACGACGATGCCGTACGGAGCAATCACTGCTTCGTACGGCATCGTCATTTTTATATCAGAAATCAAGGGATTTCTTCATGCTCTTTATGGATTGGTTGATGGATTTCATGCTCTGGTCCAGGCTCTTTATATTGCGGCCTATGGCGGCCTGTGTTTCTTTGCTTTCCTTATAGTTGTCGAGACCGCGGAATTCTGTCGTTTTCCCGCTTTCGGCGTCGCGGATCCGTACCGGGCTGATCTGGACATCGCCGTCTACGATGTGCAGGGCATCGGTTGCAATATCACCCATGGCAGTGCTGATGACGACGTCATAGAAATCGAGTTCATGGTAGCGGTTGTTGAAGCGCCCCGAAATGGAATTGAAATGGAGAGGGAAATAGTAGCCGCTGCCAGACTGGAATGATCCATAAGCCCTGAGGTGACGGGGATTGCCGTCGCAGCGCATAGTGATATCCATGGCGACGAGGGTCCGGAATTTCATGTCGTGCAGAGCCGTACTGCTGTTAAGGTCTTCCCCGTGCCCATATATGTTGTAGGCCCGGGTTTCCAGATTATAATCGCCATAGGCATCGAGTGTGCCGCCGTATACCTTTGCTTTAACCTGAGTGAACTGGAGCAGGGAATCACGGTAATAGACATCGCCTGATACATCGGTAAAACGTAAAGCCGGCAGATTCAGCCGTTCCATATGGAGGCGGCCCCGCGCTTCCGGCTGGTCCAGCGGTCCTGTAGCGTGAAATGTCAGTGTCATCTGGTCGTGGATGTTATCGCCAAAGCCCAGGGAAGATGGATCTACGTTAACGATATCCGTGTGCAGATCTATCGTAGGGATTTTAGTAGTCAGGTCGATTTTTCCCTTGATGGCGATACCGTCACCTACGGCCGTGCCGGCAAACCGTCCGGTAGAGACCTGGATATCTGCCCGTTTTCCCGTATATATGCCAATGTGGGCATTGACGCTCTCCATGATGTAATGGCGGCTCATGTGATACGATTCCAGCTGGCAGTTGTGTAGATCCAGAGAGGCATGGAGCTTCTGGCCATTCCAATTAATATTGCGGATACGGTCCTGAAAGGAACGGGGCTGTTTTTTTTCTGTGCCGTCCTTCTTTTCTTCATCCTGGGTCAGGATATCCAGGTGATTCTTTTCATCGAAGTATGCGACGATTGTCGCATCATTGAGGGTGATGTTGGTCAGTGTCGTCGATTTGATGGAACGGGTAATGATGTCCCAGGGACGTACGCTGAGACTGCCGTCGGGAACGTAGAGAATGAGATGTCCGTCCGGGTCTTTCCAGACCAGATTGGTAAACTGGACATACCCTGTAATGTGCGGTGCCAGTGTTTCTACGGTAACGGTACCGCGGAGCATAGTCTGGCGGGCCATGGTGTGATTGAACAGGCGGGCTGCGCCGTGAATGGCTGCAAATACCAGAGCACAGAAGAGGACAGAACAGAAAATGAGGACAATCAGCGTCCGCTTCAGTGCCTTTTTATGCTGGCAGCACCCTTTCTTCACTGCATTGAATCCGTTCAATCTGGCTGCCTTCTCCGGACAGATGCCGGAGGTAATTGTATGATGGAATTCATGGTCCTCACCTCGTTGTAAGCATAGCATGGGACGCCCTTTTTTGCAATGCGGAAAGGAGTACACAATCCGGCCCCTTTATGGTATAGTAAATACGATATACTATAATAGAAAATGACGGGAGTGATATGAGATGATTCAGACGATTTATCTGGCAGGTGGCTGTTTCTGGGGCCTGCAGAAATTTTTAGATCAATTTGACGGTGTACAAGAAACGGAAACGGGGTATGCTAATGGCCGGACAGTAATGCCGACTTATGAAGACGTAAAATCCCAGCGGACCGGTCATACAGAAACGGTCAGGGTAACCTATGATGATGAAATATTGCCGACGGGACAATTGCTGGATTATTATTTTATGGTCATCGATCCGCTGTCGGTAAATAAGCAGGGGGAAGATGAAGGTATCAATTACCGGACGGGGATTTATTATAAAAACCCTGCTTTATTGACCGATATCCGCAAAGTCGTCAATCACGTAGCGGAAAAAGCGGGCCGTTCCTTGGCCGTCGAAGTGCTGCCGCTGCAGAATTTCTTCAAAGCAGAAGAATATCATCAGAAATATCTGGATAAAAATCCCGGCGGATACTGTCACATCAACCCGGCTATGATGCATATCCACGACCGGATTAAAAAAGGATAATTCCTGCCTGGACGTGAACACCCCGGTGTCCGTGCACGACACCGGGGCGTTCGGGGATTATGTTGGATGTTCTATCCTAAAACCGGACAAATGTCCGGCAGGGACAGGCTGATTCCGGCAGGATGGCCTTTATGCGGGCGGCGTGGCTGATCATCTTTTTTCTGCCGTTCTTTGCGCTTGTATGCGGCCATATTCATTTCAAGGATTTTTTCCATATGCATGACATACATGGTATTCGCCCCCTCTTGCGAAATACGGTAATAAAAAAACATAAAGACACGATGTGGGATAGACATCGTCGTCTTTATGTTTGAACATATTATAAATTAAACGATTAACTTTGTCAATGATAAAATATTAAAATATCAAAGGAAATGTGGAATAATGATGAAAAAAGCAATGGCAAGCGACTTTGACAACACATTGTATTTTATGTTTCTCGATGAACCGTACCGCAAGGGAGACCGGGAATCCATCCGGGATTTCCAGCAAGCAGGCGGCTTGTTTGGCGTCAGTACAGGCCGGTCTCTCCGGGGCGTGCGTCAGGCGGCCGGGGACGATGTGCATTTTGATTTCTATATCCTGGCAACGGGGGCGTTGGTTCTCGATGGCAATTTGCAGGTACTTATGAAGAAAACCGTATCCCGGGACTGCGTCGAAGAAATATATGACCGCTACGGACGACGGGCGGATACGGTCATTCAGGCCAATGATACGGTTTATACGCTGACGCCGCCTAAATTCCCGGGGCAGACACGGATCATGTCCTTTGCCGATCTGGCGGGCAGTGACATCTACGGCATCTCTTTTTATGCTGGCAGTGATGAGGCAGCCCAGTCGATTGCCAGAGATATCCAGCATGAGTATGGAAATATACTGACTGCCTATGCCAATACGAGTGTTGTCGATGTCGTAGGGGCTGACTGCTCTAAGGGAACGGGACTTATGGCAGTCAGAGAGAAGCTGGCCATCTGTACGATGGGGGCCATCGGGGACTCGTATAATGATACGCCTATGCTCAAGGCAGCTGATGTTTCTTTTACTTTCTCTTATGCGCCAGAACCGGTACAGCAGGCGGCTACCCATATTGTCTCATCGGTCCGGGAAGCACTGGCATATTTGTAAGAGAGGCGGATTGTTTTTTTCTGGACCATTTCGTATAATAGAAACGAATAATCTGTTTTAATATTTTGGGAAAAGAGGGAACGGATATGATATTTTTAAAAAATGACTATAGCCTGGGTGCGCATCCACAGGTCTTTCAGGCACTGGCTGATCAGAATCTGACGCCCAGCGACAGTTATAGCAATGATACATTCTGTACAGAAACGACACAGCTCGTGCGCCAGATTACAGGGCAGCCTGATGCTGACGTGCATTTCATTGCCGGTGGTACGCTGACAAATCTGGTCTGCCTGGCTGCCTTTATGTGTCCCTATGAAGCGGTCATCGCTGCCGAATCATCTCATATCTATACCCATGAAACCGGTGCCATCGAAGCGACAGGCCACAAAGTGCTGCCCGTTCCGACGACGGACGGCAAAGTGTCTCCGGAAGACGTGGACAAAGTCGTTGCCTTCCACGATATGGAACAGATGGTACTGCCCCGGGTGGTCTACATTTCCGATACGACGGAAATGGGCGCCGTCTATACGCTGGATGAATTGAAGGCCTTGCGCGCATGCTGCGACCGCCATGGACTGTATCTGTATATTGACGGGGCACGCCTGGCTATGGCACTGGGCTCTTCCTATAATGATGTCACTCTTAAGGATATGGCGGCTCTGGCAGATGCCTTTTATTTTGGCGGTACGAAATGCGGTGCCCTTTTCGGCGAAATGGTGGTCATCGTCAACGATACGCTGAAACCGCATTTCCGTGCCATTATGCGGCAGAACGGAGCTCTTTTTGCCAAAGGGATGCTCCTGGGAATCCAGTTCCAGGCACTGTTAAAAGACGACCTGTATACGAAACTGGGGCGTCAGGCAGATGCGATGGGACAGAAGCTGGCTCATGGCATTGGAACGAAAGGATATGAATTTGCTTATACGCCGGTTTCCAATATGATATTCCCTGTCATGACACGCGAAAAGGCAGCGGAACTAGCTCAGAACGTCATGTTTGAAAAATGGCTGGATAATGCCGATGGGACACAGACTATACGGTTCGTTACCAGCTGGGCTACGACGGAAGACGATATTGATGGCCTGCTGGCCTTATTGTAATTGCCGATGAAGACATTCAGATGTACGGGAGGATGGCATGATTTCTAAGGAAACTTTATTGAAATTACAGAACGGCAGTGATGTCCGTGGTATCGCTGTCGAAGGTGTGGCAGGAGAAGATGTCAATCTTCTGCCGGAAGCAGTGAACCGAATTGCCGCCGGATTTATTACCTTTCTGGAAGACCGGCTGGGGAAAAAGGCAGATCAGCTGCAGATTGCTGTTGGTCATGATTCGCGCATATCGGCGGACAAGCTGAAGGACGCTCTGTTCCAGACACTGACGGCCATGGGCGTGACGGTATATGACTGTGGTCTGGCTTCGACGCCGGCCATGTTCATGTCCATCGTCTTCCCGCAGACGAATATGGACGGATCTATCATGATTACCGCAAGTCATCTGCCGTATAATCGTAACGGCCTGAAATTTTTTACGGAAAAAGGCGGGTTGGAAAAAGCGGAAATTACCGATGTCCTGACACGGGCCGGTTCTGAACCGGTACGCAGCGGTGACCTTGCAAAGGTACAGCCACTGGATATTATTTCCCTGTATACGGCTCATCTGCGCGGACTCATCTGTAAAGCGCTGTATACGGCTGGAAGTCAGCCTCTTTCGGGGATGCATATCATCGTCGATGCCGGCAATGGCAGTGGCGGATTCTTTGCCAGCCAGGTTCTGGCGCCGCTCGGGGCCGATACGACAGGGAGCCAGTTCCTCGAACCGGACGGCCATTTCCCGAACCATATTCCCAATCCGGAAAATGCCGAAGCTATGGCCAGTATCCGCCAGGCTGTCCTCAATAGTAAGGCTGATCTGGGGCTCATTTTCGATACGGACGTTGATCGTATGAGTGCCGTCCTTTCCGATGGAGAGACTGTGAGCCGCAATGCTTTGATTGCCATGATGGCGGCTATTCTGGCACCGGATTATCCGGGCAGTACCATTGTGACGGACTCCGTGACCAGTGATGAATTGACAACATTCTTGCAGGATCATCTGCACCTCGTCCATCACCGGTACATGAGAGGTTATAAAAATGTCATCGATGAATGCATTCGTCTCAATCAAAAGGGCATCGTATCTCCTCTGGCTATTGAAACATCCGGTCATGGCGCTCTCAGTGAAAACTATTACCTCGATGACGGAGCCTATCTGGCTGTCAAACTGATCATTGCCGCTGCCCGTGCCCGGGCACAGGGAAGCAGTCTGGGCAGTCTTATCAAAGAGTTGGGAGAACCGGCAGAAAGCAAGGAATACCGCCTTAAAATTTCTGGCGAAAAGGCAGGAGACTATGGAAAACAAGTTCTGGAAACCGTTGAAAAGCGGGCGGCTGCAGCCGGGATTGGCATTGCCAGCCCGTCTTATGAAGGCGTACGACTCCTGTTTCCCAATGGCTGGGCCCTGCTGCGCATGTCTCTCCATGATCCCAATATGCCTCTCAACGTAGAAAGCAGGGATGTGGGTGGCTGTCGCATGATTGCCAATCAGATACGTCCCTTGCTGGCAGGCTTTGACCGGCTGGACCTCCGCGTCCTTGACGATTGATGCCATGAAACTGGAACTCTTCTTTGCTATTCTCTTTGCCCTCATGGTGCTTCAGATTCTGGGTGCCAGGCTGCAGGTACGCCAATATCAGGCGGCAGTCCGGCGTCTGCGCCAGCGGGGGAATGTAGGGATAGGCGGCAGAAAAGGCCGTTTCGGTCCGGGATGCATCGTTCTCCTTGCCTGCAGTGGCGATGGAACTATCGTAGGTGCTGAAGTCATGCAGGGCATGACCATTTTCAGCCGCTTTCGTCCTGTACCGGACCTGTATGGACAATCGGTATATAATCTGAAGGAGGAATACGAATCCCTGCCTGATAAGCGGCGTCGTCACTATAAAGGCTATGAACAGGCTGTAGATGCGCTGATCCACCGCTTGTCTGATTCCGACGAAGGTTCTGCTGAACCTGCCCCTATACAAAATAGTAATTAATAAAAATTTTCCGTTAGTAGGCATTTTCTAAATTTTAATTTTATGATATACTAAGGGTGTAAAGAAAAAACTCATTCCTTGATTATATATTGTGCAGAAGGAGGCGCCCTTATGGTAGTAGAATCGGTAAAGAAAATCAGACATATAGCATCGGAAGTATTTAAAGGTTATGCCAATAATACGACAGGCGGCTGCTGTGGCGTGTCGCTGCCGGAAGAACAACAACAGGAACTCAAACGTCTGAAAGAAGGCGCACAGGCAAAAAGAGCTGTCAAATGACAGCTCTTTTTAGTACCGATGCTAAACGTACGTTCATGATACGATAAGTTTCTGAAAAAAACGTTATCAGGAGAACCTGGAAACAGGAATTGACAGGAAAGAACTGATACGATAAACTGGACATGATATAACGCACGACGGGGACACCACCTAAGGTGTCAGACGCCGTGCGTTTTTTTTTATGATTGTGAGGTGTGTTCAATTGCATATTATACTCAATGGAAAACCTGATACCTGTGAAGAAACGAGTTTGTCAGCCCTGAAAGCGGCCCGCGGGTCGGGACGGGAAATTACCATCGTCAATGGATTTGCTACCAGTGAGGATCTGTCCCTTCAGGAAGGCGATGAAATTTACTTTATCCCCAAAGACCGGCTGCCACCCCGGGATGCGCTGGAAGCCATGATGTGCTCCCGGCATACGCCCCGGGTCCATCACAAAGTACATGCCGGACATGTCGCAATATGCGGCCTGGGAGGCCTTGGTTCCAATGCTGCCATTTATCTGGCCCGTACTGGTGTCGGCCATCTCCATCTGCTCGATTTCGATACCGTCGATGCCAGTAACCTAAACCGCCAGTCCTATATGATCCGTGATTTGGGAGCCTATAAGACCGATGCCCTGGAAAGGCAGATACGGGATATCAACCCGTTCATCGATGTCCGGACGGACTGCGTGCGTCTCACCGAAGAAAACGCTCCCCGCCTTCTACAGGATGACTGGATCATCTGCGAAGCCTTTGACAATCCTGATGCCAAGACCATGCTGGTCTACACCATATTGGAACAATGCCCGGACAAATACATCGTTTCTGCATCGGGAATGGCAGGCTATGGAGACAGCAACGATATACAGACGAAAAAAATTACCAGCCACTTTTATATCTGTGGCGACCAGGCCCGCAATGCCCGGCCCGGCCGTGGCCTCATGGCGCCCCGCGTCGCCATCTGTGCAGCCCATGAAGCCAATCTCATCGTACAGCTGCTGGTAGATGAGATGTAAAAATAGAAAATTTATGGCAATAAAAGCATTTCCTGTTGTGGGAAGTGCTTTTTTTTGGAACATAGTTTAATTTTAATTGGGATACATACGGCCATCAATGCGGACCATGCAAATATTATTGATAGATACGCACCTTTAGTGTATAATCACTTGACTTTTGACGAAACTTTGTTTCAGTGAAACATATGATGTCTCAAAAATAAGAGGTGACACATTTTACGGTGGTATCAGAAAAGAGCAATTCCAAGAAATATAATATTTGTCTCGTTTCTCCCGATCCCAGTATTTCCCGTACGACAGAGCAGGTTGTTCAGGAATTGGGGGATGATTTGCGCTGTAACGTGATTATCATCGATGGGAATGTAAAAACAGCGGTCCGTCATGTGAAACCCTATGTAGAAAAGGGGATTGATGCCATTATCAGCCGGGGCGGTACGGCCATAGCATTGACCAGGGCGTACCCTCAACTGCCGGTTATCGCTATCCAGATAGAAGCGACAGATATCTTAAAAGCGATTCAGGGCATTCCCGATGGTACAAAAATCGGGTTTATCAGCTATAGTGAAGTGATTTATCAATATCAGGCATTGGCCGAATTGATGGGAGTTCACAAAATCACCTTTTTCCGTTTGTTTCATTTGGGAGATGAAGATACAGTTATTGAACAATATGTCCGGGATGCATGGAAACAAGGAATAGAAGTACTTATAGGGAGTATTCATGTACGGGAATATGCAAAGAAATATAATTTGCGTTTTGTCTTTTTAGAATCCGGTAAGGGGGCTATTTTACGTGCTATACGGGAAGCAGCGTCTACCATATTGGTTCGCTGTCAGGACCGTGATGAATTTAAGCTGATTTCCAATATAGTAGACTATACGTTTACTGGTACGGCTGTTTTTGACAGCCGGGGGAGGTTACAGAAGTGGAATCCTGCTTTTGCATCCATGTTCGCCGGCGAATCCGGGACGGACTGGAAAGTCCGGATCCCCCTCATTTTTTCTTCCAGCCGCCTGCAAAAGGTTTTAGATGGCTCTGTCCCTGGTGGTGGGGAAATTCTCCGTACAGAAGAACGGGATTATGCTGTCACCTGGCAGCCCGTCTGGGAAGGGGCCCAGCTGGTGCGGGCCATTGCCTTCGTCCAGCCAGTGGAGCAGGTGCAATCTTACGCGCAGTCTATCCGCAAAAAGCAGCATGGGGAAGGATTGATTGCCTATTATACACTGGATGATATGATTGGAAAATCTCTGGCCATCCGGCAGATAAAAAGGGAGATTTTAAAATATGCCGGTACCCATTCCAACGTTTTGATTACCGGTGAATCGGGAACAGGGAAAGAAATGATTGCCCAGGCGATTCATAATCTGAGTCAGTGCAGTAAAGGGCCTTTTGTGGCCATCAACTGTGGAGCTTTTACGGAAAGCCTGTTAGAGAGTGAATTGTTTGGGTATGAAGAAGGTACATTTACCGGTGCCCAAAAAGGCGGTAAAGCCGGTGTTTTTGAACTAGCTGATGGTGGGACACTGTTTCTGGACGAAATCGGGGACATGCCTTATATTTTGCAAAACCGCCTGCTCCGTGTTCTTCAGGAAAAGGCTGTCATGCGTGTAGGTGGCAGCAAAGTGATTCCTGTTAATGTCCGGATTATTGCAGCTACCAATCAGGAGCTGGAAAAGGCTATTGAAGAAAAGAAGTTCCGCCTGGATCTGTACTATCGTCTGGATGTGCTGCGTATCCGCGTACCGGCATTGCGGGAACGGGATGGAGATATTTCATTACTGGCCCGGATTTTCCTGGCTAATCTCAATAAAGAGTATGGCCGGAACAAAGAATTTGACAAAGATGTGCTGCATTATTTAACGACCCTTCCATGGCCGGGGAATATACGGCAATTAAATAATATAGTAGAGAGAATGGTGTTATTATCTGAAGGCAGAATCATCACTATGAATGATGCGGCAGAAGCGTTGGAACTGGGACATAATCCAGAAAAAGGAGCGTCTAAAAAAATTGATACAGAGCAAATAGAAGGTCTGCTCAGCGAAGGTAAGAGCTATGCAGAAATAGCGGAACTCCTGGGGGTCAGCCGCTCTACTTTATGGAGATACAGGCGCAAGAAAAAGTGAAGTATGCCGGTAATCAATCAGAAAGGAACTGAATATGGACTATAAAGTATGTGTCGTTGCGCCTAATGAGCATATTTCTCATACAGTACATGAGCTGGTGGAAGAACTAAAACACGAACTGCAGGGAAAAATTATCATCGTAAACGGAGATATGGAAAATGGTGTCCGCAATGCTAAAAACGTCATTGAACGGGGTGTGGATGCTATCATCAGCCGTGGAGGAACAGCGTATTTATTATCACAGGTATATACCCGTGTTCCGGTTATTGCCATTCAAATCGACGCGTTGGATATATTAAAAACAGTACGCCGTATCGGTGAAGATAAACATATTGGGTTCATCAGTTATAGCAATGTCATTTATCAATACCAGGCAATGGCTGAAGTGCTGGGTGTCAATAAAATACCCTATTTTCAATTTGTCGATTACGGGGAAGAATATCGGATTGAACAATTTGTACAGGAGGCGAAAGAATGTGGTGTAGATATATTGATTGGCGGTGCCCATGTACAGGATTATGCGAAAAAGTATGGCATATCCTCTGTCTTTCTGGAATCAGGAAAGGATACGGTCCTGAAAGCAATCCGTGAAGCGGAAACAGCTATTATAGTAAGGCGGAAAGAGCAGGAAAATTTAAAAATCATTAATGATATCGTCGATCATGCTTATATAGGTATCGTCGTATTTGATAAGCATTGCCATGTAAAAAAATGGAATACGACTTTTCTCTCTATGTTTCCACAACTTTTGCAATTTGGTACGGAGAATCTGGAAGAACAAATCAGACATATTTTTGTTGCATCTCAAATAAAGGATGTATTAAAAGGGAAAATTCCCGACATGGGTGAAGTACTGAGTATAGGAAACCGTACTTATGCACTCCGTTGGCATACCATTCTGGACAAATACCGAATTACCGGGGCTACAGCCTTTATACAGGAAACGGAAGAACTGCAGTCATATGCCCGGTCCATGCGGAAAAAATTACAAGAAAAGGGATTGGTGGCCCGGTATACATTAGATGATATCGTAGGCCGGTCTCTGGCGGTCAGAAAAGTCAAAAGAGAAGCATTGAAATATGCAGGCACTCGTTCGACCGTTCTAATCACGGGAGAATCAGGTACAGGCAAAGAGATGCTGGCCCAAGCTATCCATAATTTGAGCGACCGCCGTCACGGACCCTTTGTAGCTATCAATTGTGGTGCTTTTACGGAAAGTTTACTAGAAAGTGAAATATTTGGATACGAAGAAGGGACATTTACCGGTGCAAGAAAAGGTGGGAAAGCCGGTGTTTTTGAACTGGCTGATGGGGGGACACTGTTTCTGGATGAAATCGGGGACATGCCCTACGTTTTGCAAAACCGGCTGCTCCGGGTCCTTCAGGAAAAGGCTGTCATGCGTGTAGGTGGCAGCAAAGTCATTCCTGTTGATGTCCGGATCATTGCGGCTACGAATCAGAAACTGGAACAGGCTGTGGAAGAAAAGAAATTCCGCCTTGATTTATTTTATCGCCTGGATGTACTCCGCATACGAATGCCGGCATTACGGGAACGAACCGGTGACATTCCTTTGTTGTCCCGTGTATTCCTTGCTAGTCTGAATCAAAAATACAAAACAGAGAAATCCTTTGCTCCGGAAGTTCTGCGGTTTTTAAATAGTCAGGAATGGCCGGGTAACGTCAGGCAGTTGATGAATACGATTGAACGGATGGTACTGCTTTCTGATGGATATACTATTACGTTACAAAATGTACAAGGAGTATTAGATGTCGTGCCGGATAAAGAGGCGAGTGAAGAGCATATCACACTGAATAAGATAAGAAAATTATCGAAGGAAGGGAAGACGTATAGCCAGATTGCTTCTATATTAGGCATCAGCCGCTCAACATTATGGAGATTCCGGCAAAAAGAAAAAATATGATTGAAAGATAATCGATAAATAAACCGTTACATGTTTTATGCAACGGTTTATTTGTTTCATAGACATCTCTTTGAACCATTACCTAATAGCATGACATACTTGCCAATGCGATAAAATGCGTATTTTTTCACATAGATATAGTTGGTATGAATATTTCATATAAATTATCGATTGCATTGTGAATGCGCAAGATACACTAAAGGAGGAGTACTGTTATGATTAATGCAATGATTATCGATGAAAAAGACAACGTTGCTGTCGTCATCGAAC
>ERZ773245.493-NODE-493-length-43786-cov-18.256843_pt1 | contig 43786 bp, 38 predicted proteins | sample MGYA00580988_ERZ773245 | MGnify/ENA primary metagenome ERZ773245 (study PRJEB29015, sample SAMEA2737792) | human gut metagenome | biome: human gut; feature: human-associated habitat; material: faeces | place: China | collected 2012 ... | reverse complement strand
TGACATTCTTCTTGAGTCATAACTAATTGCAACACCTTTATCTTGTGTTCCTTGTTCTATTATGTAATTAGCTAATCCTTGTGTTGCTTTTCCAACTGTATATTTATTCATTCTGTTTGTTCCCATTCCTATTACTCCACGTAAACCTGCTGTACCAAATTCAAGTTCTTTATAAAATCTATCTTTTATTTCCTCATCATTTCCTTTTATCTCTAATAATTCTTTTTTTGTTTTTTCATCAAATGCTGGTTCTGTACACCATCTTTCATATTCTTTTAAATAATCCATCTTTATTCTTCCTTTCGTATTTATTAAAAAAGCTACTGATTTTAAACCAGTAGCAATATTATATATTATTTTAAATTATAGAATTTTCTATATAGCTCTCTTGCTGTTTCTGGACTATCTGTTCCTGTTGCATTTTTTACAGGAGCAAATTCTTCTTCCCTTTTTACTCTTAATATAGCCATATCATCTAATTCTCCAAAAGCATCAAATAGAAATGCTTCAAATTTGTATGCATTTGGTCCATCTGGTACTACTTTATTTCCATCTTTATCTATATATGTTGCTTTTTTAAAAGCTGTATGGTATGGTAATGGTTTATTTCCCATTCTTTCAATTGCATCAATATTAAATAAATTACACAAAATATGAGATTCTCCAAAAACAAGTTCTCCATTATCGTCAACTTGTTCTGACATATCATCAGGTATTTCAGTATATTCAATTACTGATGGTCTTCCATTTTTCTTGCAAAAAACTCCAACCTTTTCTTTTGGGTTTGCTTTTACTACTGATTTTCCTGCTGCAGTTACTTTTTTATCTATAGCAATTCCCATAAGTACTGGATCTACCATTTTTACTAGACAATTATCAACACCGCCAATAAATACCCATTCAACACCTAATTCTCTCATTTTTTTAGTCATTCCGTTTTTTACTAAAGCCTCATATATTCCGCCATGACCATTTGCAGCTTCTTTTACAAGTCCATCTTCACCAATTAATATTTTTCCTTCCATATCAACCATTGGTAATTCTTCTTGAATAAAGAAAAACAAATTTTTATCTTTTTCATATCCAAAATTTCTATTCTTAGCAAAGAATTCAATTGTGTCATTATTATTTTCTCTACTTGTCATTATAAACCATGGAATTGTAACTCCATACTTACGGCCTTGCTCTTTTAAGCCATCGCTTAATAATTCAAATAATGATTTGTGTGATTCTAATCCAATATCAAAAGTTCCCTTTGGTCCTTTATGTCCTAGTCTTGTTCCTTGTCCACCAGCCATTGTTACAGCTGCTAATTTTCTATTCTTTATAGCTTCTACACCAATTGCATGATATTCTTTATAATTATCATATAATTTTTCTTTATCCATATAATCAATTGGCTGTATTTCAAAATTCTCTACTTCTGGAGTTTTTTTAGTATTTTCATATAAACTTTTTATCAACTCAAAATCAATATTATTTATTTGTTTTAACAATTCTTTCTTCTTTTTTTCATCTAAGTTATCATATCCATTTAGCAAATGCTCTTGTCCGTATTTCTTTAATGTCCATTTAATTTCATTTAAATTTTCGTCCATAGTATACTTCCTTTCTTAGTTCATAAGTTATATATATACTATTTTTTCGAAAAATTCAATAGATTATACAAAATTTTTGACATATTAACAAAATGTTACCCAAGAAAAACTTTTTTAAATCTTATTTATCCCTAATGTATTAAGCATTCCATCGTATTTTGAAACAATTTCTTTCATATCATTTTTTACTTCATTGTAATTATAACAAGCAATAATTTCTAAGTTTTCTACTTGTCTTTCTTTCAATTCAAATACTTTTTCGTTTATAAATTTTTTACTTCCTATAAGTATCACATTTGTATTTGGGATGATATTTTCTATATTTTGTATATTCCAGCCAATCTTTTTTATTTTTTCTTTTTTATCTTTATCTAAATTTATTCTTTCAATTACGACATTTAATGTACTTTCTAAGTCAATCTCTGTTATTATTGTAATATTTTCTTCATTGTCTATCTTTTTACTAATATATGGCAATAGCATAATTTCTAAATGATATTCACTCACATAAAAATTACAAATATTTTTAACTTTCTTTTCTTCTAAAACCATATTATCCATCCTTTCAATAGATTTTTGTTCACTGGTAAATTTTACCATTTATTCTTTTGTGTGTCAAGTATGTATAAAAAAATTTTTAATGTATATTTTATATTTTTTGGGTAAAAATTATTTTAAAGATATTTTTTAACAAATATGTTAATACGGAGGTTATTATGAAAAAATTTATAAATTATTCTAGGATTTGTTTGATATTAATATTTTTATTATTTATCTATATTATATTTTGTGCTCAAAGCTATTCGAACGCTGTATCTTCTGAACTATCAAATTCTGTATTTAGATTACATGTTTTAGCAAATAGTGATTCTGAAGAAGATCAACAATTAAAATTAAAAGTAAGAGATGCTTTACTTTCATATATGAATACTTTATCTTCAAATTGCAATACAAAAGAGGAAGCTATACAAATTGCAACTCAACATCAAAATGAATTTCAAACAATTGCTGAAAATGTAATTGTTGAAAATGGTTACAATTATCCTGTTCAAATAAAAATTAATAATTTTTATTTTCCAACCAAATCATATGGAGATATTTCATTACCAGCTGGATATTATGATGCTTTAAGAGTAGAAATTGGTAATGCAAAAGGAAAAAATTGGTGGTGTGTAATGTTTCCATCTTTATGTTTTATAGATATCAGCTCAGGAATCGTTGATTCTGAGGGAAAAGAAAAACTAGAAAATAATTTAGATTCAGAATCATATGAATTAATTTCAGAAAACAAAACTTCAACTGAATTTAAACTAAAATTTAAATTATTAGAAGTATTTTCACATAATGGACTATTCACTGCAAAAAATTAAAAATCTATTGTAATCTTTATTCTTTTATGATATATTTTATGTGATTATTTTAAATACGAGGAGGAATACTTTTGGAAAAACTAGTAATAACTGGACCAACACATTTAAATGGAGAAGTAACAATAAGTGGAGCCAAAAATGCAGCTGTTGCTATATTACCAGCAACACTTTTAATAGATGGCGTTTGTACAATAGAAAATCTTCCTAATATAAGTGATGTAAAAATGTCATGTAAGATATTAGAAGGTCTAGGAGCAAAAATAACATGGATTACACAAAATGAGATTATGATTGATACACGAAATATAGATAAAACTATTGCATCAGAAGAATTAACAAGAAAATTTAGGGCATCTTATTATATAATTGGAAGTATGCTTGGACGTAAAGGTGCTGTAACTGTTGGAATGCCTGGTGGTTGCAAATTAGGTGCAAGACCTATTGACCAACATATTAAAGGGTTTGAAGCCTTAGGAGCAAAAGTTGACACAACTCAAGGAAAGATTACAGCTAAAGCATCAAAATTGGTTGGAACTTCAATATATATGGATGTTGTTTCTGTTGGTGCAACTATTAATGTAATGCTTGCTTCTGTTCTTGCAGAAGGAACGACTATTATAGATAATGCTGCTAAAGAGCCTCACATCGTAGACGTTGCTAATTTTTTAAATACAATGGGTGCCGACATTCGTGGGGCTGGAACAGATGTAATTAAAATTAATGGTGTAAAAAAACTTACTGGTAATGCAACATATTCTGTTGTTCCAGATCAAATAGAAGCCGGAACATTTATGCTTGCAGCAGTTGCAACAAAAGGTGATATTTTAATAAAAAATTGTATAACAAAACACTTAGAATCAATAACTGCAAAAATCACTGAAATTGGTGGTCAAGTAGAAGACTTTGGAGATAGCATAAGAGTAAAATGTAATAAAAGACCATCTAATGCTATTATAAAAACACTTCCTTATCCAGGTTTCCCTACTGATTTACAACCACAAATGGGAGTTGTTTTATCAACTGCTAATGGAACAAGCAGAATTATAGAAAGTATTTGGGAATCAAGATTTCAATATACTGATGAATTAAACAAAATGGGAGCAAAAATTACAGCTCAAGGAAAATCAGCATTTTTTGAAGGTGTTGATAAATTATATGGTGCACCTGTTTATTCAACAGACTTACGTGCTGGTGCAGCATTAATTATTGCAGGAATTACAGCCAAAGGAAAAACTGAAGTTTACAATTTAGAACACATTGATAGAGGATATGAAAATATTGAGCAAAAATTCAGAAATCTTGGTGCAAGAATTGAAAGAGTAACAGAGTAATATTAGAAAGAAGAAATACATATGCTAAATTTTTGTAGTTTATACAGTGGAAGTAGTGGAAATAGTTTATTTGTCGAAACAGAAAATACAAAAGTATTAGTTGATGTTGGATTAAGTTGTAAAAAGATTGAAGAAGCTTTATCTACTATAGAAAAAGATCCTAATTCTATTGATGCAATACTTATCACCCATGAACATTTTGATCATATAAAAGGTTTATCAACAATATCACATAAATTTGATATTCCTGTTTTTGCAACAAGAGAAACATTTGATGCAATGCCAACACAAACTGAAAAAATATCAAATAAAAATATTAATTACTTTTATCCTGATGAAAAATTCAATATAAATGATTTAGAAATTACCCCTTTCAGTATTCCACATGATGCAGCAAATCCATGCGGATTCACAATAAATAATGAAAAACGTCAATTAAGTATTGCAACAGATATTGGTCATATGACAAATGACATTGTAAAACATTTAGAAGGTAGTGAACTTTTACTATTAGAATCAAATTATGATACAGAAGTACTAAAATGTTGTAAATATCCATTTCATTTAAAAGCTAGAATTGCTGGAAGCACAGGACATCTTTCAAATACTATGTCTGGAAAAACAATTTCTTATTTATTAAAAAATAGCAATTTAAATACAGCTATTCTTGGACATTTAAGCAAAGAAAGTAATTTTCCAGAACTAGCATATCAAACAGTAGTTGATGAATTACTAGCAAATAACTGTAACACAGATTCGATAAATTTATCTGTAGCAAGTAGAGAACTACCAGGGAAATTAATAAAATTATAAATTATATACATAGGCTTAAATAGAGCCTATTTTTTATGGTATTGTAAAGAGAATATACAGGAACAATTAATAATATTGGTCTTTTTTCGGTAATAGTAAATTGGGGGCCTATTATTGAAGAAAATCTATATGACAAAAAAGATGTTTTTCATCTATTATTATTGATTTATGGGGAAATAGTATATTCCCTTTACAAGATTAAAAACTTATTTATTAGAAAAGCATTTTTTAATATCTTCTTGCTAATCTACAATTATGTTACAACATATCTTTTTATTTGTCAATAAAAATCGTTCGACGGCAATCGACAAAACCATATACATTTCAGTATTTCCAGCATATACGCCTAAAAAAATTTATTACAAATTATTATTGCCGAAATAATTCCAGTTATATCTGCTAATAATGATGCAATCAAAATATAACGTGTTTTTTTTACTTTAATTGAACTTGTATAAACAGCAATCGTATATAATGTTGTTTCTGTTGCTCCCATTATCACAGAAGCTATCAATCCTATTTTAGAATCTACTCCATTTTGTTCAATTATATTTGTAGCAATTGCCATCGAAGCACTACCAGAAATCGGTCTTAATATTACTAATGGGACTATTTCTTTTGGAAATTTCATAATTTTTAATACTGGATATAATAATGTTGTTACAAATTCTATTATTCCAGAATTATTTAATAATCCAATTGCAAAAAATAATCCTATTAATGTAGGAAAAATTTTTAATGTTATTTCTATTCCTTTTATTGCTCCTTTTATAAATAAATCAAAAATAGGCTTTTTTTCTATAATTCCAACTAAAACTATTATCAAAATAATCATTGGTATTGATATTATCGAAATATAATTTATAATCTTAATTTTATTCACATCCTTTTTCAGTTATACGTATTATCAATTTTGTAGACACTATTCCAACAATTCCAGCACATATTGTAGAAAACCATACAGGAAAAATTATCTTTGTTGGATCATTAGACCCTAATGATGTTCTAATAGCAATTATAGTTGTTGGAATAATTTGTAAAGAAGATGTATTCAAAATTATTAACATCATCATATTATTACTTAAACAGTCTTTATTATGATTTTCTTTTTGAAGTTCTTCCATTGCTCGCAACCCAAGTGGTGTAGCCGCATTTCCTAATCCAAGTATATTAGAAATAATATTCATCACAACTTTATCATAAACTTGTGGACTTAAATTCGAAAATAATCTTATTATAAGAGGATTTAAAATTTTTTTCAAATAATTTATTATATTAGTATTTGATGCTATCTCAATTAATCCACTCCATAAACAAGTAGTTCCAATAAGAGTCAATGTTAAAGAAACTACACTTTCTGTTGAAGATGTAATTGCAAGATTTAAAATTTTTAAATTTCCACTAATAATAGCATATATAATTGAAATAATTATAAAAATAGGCCAAATAATATTTAACACTTTTCTTCTCCCCAATCTTGTATTTTTATTATTTAATATATATTCTTTTATATTTAAAAAATAACAAATTTTTACAAAAATAATTGACCAAGTTTTATATTTGTGTTATTATATATGAGAATTGAAAAAATAATTTTAGGAGGACATGTTATGAAATCAACAGGAATTGTTCGAAAAGTGGATGAATTAGGAAGGATTGTTATTCCAAGAGAAATAAGAAATAAATTTGAAATAGCAGAAAAAGATCCTTTAGAAATATATGTAGATGGTTCATCAATTATTCTAAAAAAATATGAACCAAATTGTATTTTTTGTGGAAATTCAAAAAATTTAATTGCTTTTAAAGATAAATTAGTTTGCCCAAAATGTGCTGAGAAAATTGGTGCAATTCAATCAACAATGAATGAAGAAGCAGATGAATAATCACCTGCTTCTTATTTTTCTAAAAAATACATATAAATCTCATTTTTATTAACATTTCTATCTTTAGCAATTTGTTTTATTATTTCTTTTTTATTTAATCCTTTTTCTTCATATAATTTATAATGATCTTCTAAAGATATTTCATCAAAATTTTTACATTCTTCTGTATCTATTTTATTTCCTTCAATAATTAATATCATTTCTCCTTTTATTGTGTCTATTTCACTTAATAATTCATCTATACTTTTTCTAATAAATTCCTCATGAATTTTAGTTAATTCTCTTGCCAATACTATTTTTCTATCTTTTAATATTTCTTTTAAATCACCAAGTGTTGTCTTCATTTTATGTGGTGCTTCATAAATTATTATTGTTTTACTTGAATTCTCTATTTCTTTTAGTTTTTGCCTTCTTAACTTTTTATTTAATGGCAAAAATCCTAAGAATTCAAACTCTTTTGTAGAAATCCCAGAAACAATTAATGCATTAATCATCGCACAAGCTCCTGGAATAGGTATTACTTCTATATTATCTTCAATTGCTTTTTTTATCACTTCTTCTCCTGGATCACATATTCCTGGAGTTCCAGCATCTGATACTAAAGCAATATTTTCTCCATTTCTTAATTTTTCTATTAATATCTCACTTTTCGTTTCTTCATTATGACGATGATAACTTATTAAAGGTTTATTTATTTCATAATGATTTAACAATTTTAATGTTTGTCTAGTATCTTCTGCTGCAATTAAATCTACTTCTTTTAATACTCTTAAGGCTCTTAATGTAATATCTTCTAAATTTCCTATTGGTGTTGCTACTATATATAATTTTCCTATCATGTTTTATTTTCCTTTCTTTATCTAATATATTTTAACATATTTTTTTATTTTTTTAAATAGTTTTTTATTTTATATGCTATTTTTTTTATTTATCATATATTATAATAAAAAAGGATATTTTAATATGGAAAATAATAAAAAAAATAAATTTAATTTAAAAAATCTAAAGAAAAATACTTGTAATTCTTTATTTGAAATTGAATATTTTTTAAATAATTTTAATTCATTTTTACAATATTTAAAATTATTTAAGTTTTTCAAAAATAAATAATAATTTATTTCATAATATTATAAATAGTTAAATATATTAATAAAATATTTAACTATTTATATATTATTTATTTATCGTTTAATATCTTAATTATGTACTTTTATTATTTAATTTTTGAGCAAAAATACTTTTTATTAATACATCATTTTAACATGCCATTTCCTAAGACTTTTAACTCTACTTTATAATTTATACATTTAAACAATTTACATTTATTTCCTCTTAAAAAGATTTTATATTATTCATTTTTCTATTATTGCTTAATTTTTAAATTAATTACTTTATAAAATAATATTATTTTTTCTTATTTAAATATTTATTTTTAATTTATTAAGTAATTTTTTAGTAATATTTTTTTATTTCATATATTATATTATAAATAAAATATTTTTAAGCCAAAATAATAATAATAAATTTAATTTTTTAAAAATTTTTTATATTTTTTTAGTTTAAATTAAATATTTTTTATAATATTATTATTTTATTTTTTTATTATAAAAATAAAATTATTTATTTATATGTTCATTTTTCCCAAATAAAATAATTTATTATTTATATATTTTTGTTAATATTTATTTTTTAAAATCAATATTAAATTTAGCTGCCCTATTTTTAATATAATTATTTTTCATATCATATCTTTTCTATTTGGACATATATACCATAATTTCCAATAACTATTTTTCTTTTATACATCGTCCATAAATTGTTGATTTCCCTTGCTTTTATATTATTTTTAAATTTTTATCTTCAATTTTTTTTACATTTATTTTCTATTTAAATCAAAATTTTATATCTCAATATTATTTTGTTCTCAAATATTCATCAGAGAAATTTTCATTTTCGCTTCCATTAACCAATATTTTTATCGAATTTATTTCTTTTAAATTTGTAAGAGTATTCACTATACTATTAATAATTTTTAATTTTTCATTTTCATCTTTATAATTTAATATCTCATTTGAAAAGTTTATAATTGCACAATTTTTTTCAATTTTTATTTCATTTAATCTTGTTCCATCTGGAATTAATTTTTGTAAATTATTATTTTGAGGTCCTTTTATTAAATAATTTATTAATTGCTTTTCTGGTTCTTTTAATAATATATTTGCATTAATTACTCTTATTTCATTTTCTAATTCATCATTTTCATTTTTAAAATATAATATTATTTTTGTTTGTTGATTATTTTCATCAGAAATTTCTTCTTGAGGAATATAATCTTGATATTCGTCTTCAACCTTTTTTAATTCTATATTTTTAAATAAAAAATATATTCCTATCCCAACAAATGCAATTGTTATTATTGCTCCCAACATTCTTTTTTTATTCATATAAATTTCCTTTCTATTAAATTATTTTAACTACTCTTTTCTATTCTTGTACACTGAAATATATTCATATATTTTTCTGTTAGAACTATATAAAAAATAAAAAGCTTAAAATTTATTATTTTAAGCTTTTCTATTTTTTAATTTTGAAATAATATTTTAAAATTTGTACCATCTAATAATTGAATTATTATTTTCATATTATTTGTATTAGAATCATTTTCATTATTCTCATATACTGTTATTTCAGCTATATAATTATCTCCTTGCACCTTTACATTTTTTATTTCATATATATTGGAATTATAAAGTTCACTAGTTATATATGAAATAAAACTATTTATTTCACTAAAATTCTCATTTTTATATGATTCATCTAAGATATTATATAAATTTATATAATCATATGTATTAATCATTTTCATGACTTTATCAACATCAGTTGTTATTTTTGTAACAATCTTTGCTGAATTATATTTCTCTTTAAATGAGTCTAATACAATAGTATATTCATCAAGTTGTATTGTAAAATTCATTGGTATATTTTCACTTATAATATAATTATTATCTTTTTTAGTCTTTATTGAATAATTAATGTTATCTTCATTAGAAGTACTTTCTGTTACACTTTTTATTTCTGTATCAAATTTTGCATTGTTTAACATTTGAGTTCTATAATATATAAAGTTATTATAATTATTTTGAAATCTTTTTTCTCTATATTCTGAGTCCAACATTTGATATGCTTTTGTTGGATTATTTGTAATTAAATTTATATAATATTTAACATACTTTTGAGCAATCTCTTCACTTGTAATTCTATAAAATTCAAAAGAATTATGATTATTAGAAGAAATTTGTTGAGGAGCATGTGCTTCAATTTGATTAATGTCTGTATAATTATTTGTATATAAAGGTATTATTGCATATGTATAATTTGACAAATCCAAATTAACAATATAATATTTTTCTTTATCATATTTTCCATCATCTTCTGTTCCTTTTACTATATATGAATATAATGTTTTATCTCTTGTTTCATATATTTCAGTTGCTAAGAATGTATATGCACTTTCTATATTAGTAAGTATGTTATTTGTATTTAAATTATTTGTTTTTATAAAATCTGAATCTAATAAGTCAATTACATCAACTGCTCCACCTATTTTTATTGCATTCAAATAATTATTAATACATTTTTCTATACTATAGAAATATGTACCATTAGCTACTTTTTCTTTGGAATATTTTGCCTCTTCATATACATCTCCCTGAGGTATATCTACGGTTGTAGCTTTTCCATCTTCATCTATATATTTATCTTTCATATAAATATTTTTTATAACAATAATTCCAATAATACATATTGTAAGTAAAATAAGACTTAACCCAATAATCCAAAATATTTTTTTCTTTTCTTTCATATTTTTTCCTTTTCTAAAAATTAAAATTAATTCTTTTTGTTAATCTTTATTATATAATCAAAATTTCCTAATTGAACTATTCTTTGTTTACTACAATTAACATATGACTTTACACGTCTGATTGCATTTGTTGATCCAGCACCATATGTTCCATTTCCAGCATATAATTCTATATGAGCGGAACTAGAAGTTTTTAATAATAAATCTCCTTCATTAATTGTTGCATTACTATCACTTGTTTTTTGCCATGTCCACCCATAATGTGAAAGATCATAATTTCCTGTTCCACCTTTTATCCATTGAATAAAATCATATGTTGTTAATTGATATTTTCCTTTAAATTCGGTATATCCATTCATTATTAATATCCATGTTATATATGTACTACAATCTATTCCTCCACCACTTCTATCAACTTCTCCTGGTGTTGTTGGATAATTCATTGTATTTCCATTACGATATGAATATAAATTTGTTCTAATGTAATCATGTATTTGTTGCGCTGTTGCAACTATACTTTGTCCAGCTGCAACATCAAAATCTGCACCTCCATTATATGTATTAGAACTATATCCATTAGTTTCATATAATGATACATTTTGATCTAATGCATCTGCATCACCCGCTTCTATATCACGCCTTAATACACTACTTGATCCACTATATGATTCCATATAAAGGGTCATAATTAAAATTCCAACAATGACTACCCCAATTATAATAAGACTTACTGGTGCTGTTGCCATTATTAATTTTAATATTAATTGTCCTAATTTTATAACTGCTTTTACTGCTGCTTTTCCAATCTTTTTTAATGCTTCTTGTGTAGCTTTTTTGGCTTTTTCTGAAATATTTCTAGTAACATTTTGAACCTGTTGAACCATCTTATCAACAGCTTGTGATTCTGCTTGTGAAAACGGATTATTTTCTAAATCATCTAACTGTTGATTATCATTATTAGGATCTTGATTCATATGACCTCTCACCTCCTATTTAAAAACTGAATGACATTTTAAAGTTTGTTCCATCTTCTAATTTCATAACAAATTTTATTTCTTTATTGACACTACTGTTTTTATCTTTTAATGTTGCTGAATATGTATAATAACTTCCTTGTTCTTCAAATATTAAAAATTCTATTTCATTATTTTCATAAAAATTTTCTTTTAAGTATTTTTCTAAACTATTAACATCTGTTACTCCAATATTATTTTTAAAACTATCTGCTAATAATGTATATACATAAGCATAATTTTTATCATTTATTCCCATTATAAATTTATTAATATTTAAAGCTGTTTTTATTCTTATATCAGATGCTTCATATTTTGTAACAAATTGTGGAATATCTACAAGATATTGATCTAATAATACTGAAAAATCCATTACATCTTTAACTTGAAATATATAATAATCTGAATAATTTGAATAAGCCACATATTGTTTTTCATCATCAAAATAATTTACTTGAAGTTTACTTAATTCCATTGCTTTTATTTGAGCAATCTTATTGTTAATATAAGTATAAAAATTGTTATAATTTTCAAATTTTATTTTCTTATATTCATCATCTAGTAATGAATATGCTTTTTCTGGATTTGTTATCATTAACATTTTATAATAGTCAAAATATCTTTTTACTACTAAATTATCTGAAATATCTTCTTGTAAAAATTCTCCATTATAATTATCTGTTATTAGATATTTTTGGGCACCAGATTTTGCAATTTGTTCATATTCTGATTGTTCAATATCTAATTTTTTTTGTGTTATTTTATAATTTGATGATTCTTCATCAAAGTCTATTGCAAAAAATACATTTTGATAGCTTTGATTTCCAATATCAAATATTTCTCCAAATACATATAATCTATATGCTAATACAACATCTATTTCTTGAAAATAAATTTCAGTAGCAAAGAATGTAGTATTTGAATCTATATTAGAATTTACAATTTTTTCAACCATTGAAAATGTATTTATTTGATCTATTTTTTCTATACTTTCATCAATTTCAAGCTCTGGTAAATCTTCTTCTCCTACATCCTCTTGAATATTTGGATTTTTTACTTTTGTATTTAATATAATTAAAACAGTTGCTACAATTACTAATACTACAATTGCTATAATTATTAAATATTTAAATATATTTTTATTATTCATTTATAAATACCTTTCTGAAATATATTTATTTTAATTTTACTGTTCTTACTTCATCTGCATATGCTAATATCTTATTTATATTAATATAATTTTCTGTTCTTGTAGCTCTTGAACTTCCTGGATCCAATACATATGCTAATGCGTCTCCTTCATATTTTAAGCCTACAACGGCAATAAAATGGCCGCCTTTTGTATTATAAATATTACTTGGATCAGAATTTGCTTTTATATGAACTATTGCAGGATTTCCTGTACTTAATTGTTCAATTAGTTTTGCTTTTAAGTTATTTGTATATCTTACTCCTGTTGCTCCTACGGAACTCATCCATGAAAACCATGCATTTGTATTATTGGGACTTATTTCTGTTGGCGTATATGGTTGTCCTGTACTTGGATTCTTTATTCCTAATCCACTTAAACATATTGCTAGAGATGCTCTACCACATATATTAGTTCCTGTTCCTTGCTTAAAATAATAATATTGCCTATTTGAAATAAATTCTCCATCTTGATCTGTTGTTTTTATTGTAGTTAATTTTGATAATGTCCATTTTGTTTTTCCGCTTCCTCCAGACATTTTTGGTCCATTAGAACTACTTGCAGATGAATCTGTATCTACTTTATAACTTTTTGGTGTTGCACTAGTATCATTTGAATTAATATTAAAACTATACATTGAATCTTCTGATAATCCTACTGCAAAATCATAATTCAAGTTTTGAGTATTTTCTGTTAGATATTGATTACCTGTTACTTGAGTTATAACTGTTCTCATAAATCTTTCTAATTCTTGTGTATTTCCATTTTGCTCCAATAAAGAAAATAATAAACTAGCAGCTGATGTGAAATTATTTTGAACTTGTGGATATTTTTTTATTAATCCTATTATAAAATCTGTTTTATATTCACCATCTATAACTGTATAAATATTATATTTATTTGTCCATTCAGCTTTTCCTTCGTATATATAAAAATGCGTATTTTTCCATTCATATAGATTACTATAATGATTAGCATCACAATTATGTCTTCCAATTCTTCTTTCTTCATATGGCTCTAGTCTTTCAACATATGGTACAGGATCTGGTTTTATATCAATTTTCTTTACACTATTTAATTTCTTAAATGGCCTTTCTATTCCTCCAACTTTAGGTTTTAATTGGTAATTCATATTCCATGTTTCAGCTCTTATTAAATATAAATCTCCCGTATTTTTTATTTTTACATTCAAAAAATCTTTTAATTCATATCCTGCATACTTTAAACATGTTGCATAAACTTCATCTTCATTTCCAATATAATCTCCTATCTGTTTATTTACTAACTCTTTTCCAGAATGAGGTTTCTCCTCTGTATGGCTAGTAACATTTCCCTCTGAATCTGTTGTTGTTGTTGTTATATCTTTACAACAATCCCATCTATTCCAAGTATCAACTTGATATGTACTTAATTTTCCACCTCTTATTACATCTTTAGCATCTGTTCCATAATTATAATGAATAAAGTCGGTCTCTGTTGATTCTAAAAAACCAATCTCGATTTTTGAATCACTATTACATTTATCAAGAAGCTCATTCATAAAATCTTCGTTTTGTGAAATCATTTGCATTGCAAGAAAGTAGTTTACTGGTGTTGCTGTTTGTTCTAACAAGTTTAAATATTCATATTCTTTTATTTTAAATGTTGATTCTACTCTTGTTGCTGTTGCATAATCATCTGGTAATAATTCAACACCTGCAGGATCTTTTGTTCCTGAATCATCAATTGCTCTATTAGGTGTTATATTATCATAATCCCAAACATAATTTTCTTCTGAAACTAATATACACAATTTCATTCCTTGTGGATTTATTGAAAAGTACTTTAAATATTTTTGAGTTTCAGCATAAGATCTTGCTGTAAGCTCTGAATATTTTTTTAACGTAGCATATGGAACATATTCCAATGTTATACCTTCTCCAAAATCCATTCCATTTTCTTGTGATGTTCCACCAGAATTTGAAGCATTATATCTACCAAATTTACTAGTATATCTTTTTATTTTAACATTTCCATTAATTGCTGTATGTGCATAAGAACCTATATTAGGTAACATATTTTTTAATTCTGTTCTAATATATTTATCTAATACATTTTTCAGTTGGGAATCTGGTGTATAAGTTTGACTTGTATTGTCATTAGCTTTTATATCATAATCTTCATCTCTAAATCCAAAAGCATATGTATCAACAGAAGCTTTTTCCAATGCTTGTATAATTCTTAATGCATAATTTCCTTGTAATTCATATCCATTACTTGTTATAGAAACCATATTTTTTAAATCTGAAGAAGCTTCTTCTAATCCTGCTAATAAACTGGTAGCTGTACTACTACCAATATTAGAACTTTTATCATCAGCAGAATTAGATAAACTAAGGTCTGCTAATTCTACTGAATTTATTACTCCTATTGCATATGTTCGAGTCATTGTGGAAAAAATGATTATAATTACTAAAATCGCAATTATTAAATTTCTTAATAATGTTTTTTTCATATTTTCCTCCTTCTAGTTATATTGAACTGTTATTGTTGTTGTATTTGAATATGCAGTTCTATTATGTGTACTTAAATAATCTTCATAATCTAATATTATTTTTGGAAATATTAGTTTATCTGCTTTATTTGCAACACTATATAATTTATTAAATTTAACTGTAATTTCTTTAGTCTCCCCTGCATTTAAAATTAAGTCTTGTTCATCAAGTACACTATTTATAGACGAATATATTGCACCTTTAGTATTAGTTAAATATACTCTATTACCAGCATCATTTGTTGTAACTGCAATTGTCTTTTGAGAATTATTCTTTATTTCTATTGTCATTTCTTCATATTTACTATATCTATTAATTTTTCCAATTTTAACATCTATATCGTCAAATACATATCTAGTATTTTTATTTTCACAATAAATATAATTATTTACATTTATTTTATATTCATTGTCTTTTTTTACAAATGTATAATACTCTTCATTAGAAGAATATTTTTCTCCTCCTGTTGCTAATAAATCTCCATTAAAAGTTACCAAATAAACTGCATTATCTCCTTCTACAGCCCATTTTGATAAAGAATACTCTTGTTTTTCAGGAAATCTTAAATCTATGTAATATTCCTTAAAAGTTTTAGCATCATTATATTTTAATGCTTCTTTACAGTCATCTGTCAACATATTATATGCTTGCACATAATCCCCACTATTACAATAACTAACAAACTTTTTCATTGTATTTTCAATAGTATTATTATTTAATTTTTTTACTGACTCTGTTTCTATATTATCTAATGTAACATTTTCTTGATTTGAATATCCATTTTCTGTTGTCAATTGTTTATCTTGTGCTATTTTTTGATTATTTTCTTCTTGAGCTATATAATATTGATTTAATATAACTATTATTAATATCACAAATATAACTACTGCTGTAGCCAGAAAAATATTTTTTTGATTTTTATTAAAAAATCTCATAAAATTGTTCATTCTATTCACCTCCAAAAATATCTAATTCAGAATTTTCTTGAACATTGTTAAACTCTACTGCACTTTCTATCATATCCAAACAATTTTTTCTAACTAAATCACTTGATTTTGAACTACGATTGTTTTGCACTGCTCTTTCTGCTATCTCCTCCCTTGCAGACTTATCATTAATAACTCTGTCTAATTGATTTCTGCTTTCTAAACTATTCTTATACTTGTATACTTCTAATGCTTTTTTATCTGCTTCCTCAATGCTATAAGAACTATTATGTTTTCTTAAGTAATTTGAATATCTAAAAATTTTCTTTTGCTCATTAACATCTTGTATAGCAGATTTTACAACTATATGTTTTGCTCTTCTAATCATTTCATCTGATTTTGCACCATAAGTGTTTTTAAATTCATCTTGAACATCATCTCTTTCAGACCAATCTTTAGCTATTCTATTTTTTCTTTCGTCATCTGAACTGCCATAATTTACTTCTCTAACAACTCCTTTTGCAAACTTCTTGCCACTTTTATACACTTTTCCTCCAAGGGCAATTCCTCCTGCTGAAGAACCAATTGCCTCTTTGGCTGTATATTTTCCATCTGTCAAACTAACTCCTGCTTGTACAGCAGCTGTTGTTACTCCTACTGTTGCTTGTACAGCCCCTTTCAAAACTTTATCTGTTAATAATTCTTGAACATTTTCACCAGCTGTTTTGTCAAAATTCCAAACAGGTTTTATGGCTTTCTTTCCTAATGCCTTTACTCCACTTATAGTTCCTCTTCTAAATCTATCTAAAGTACCTCTATCTTTATATTCATTTTTCTTTGTTTGTTTTTCTTCATTTTCTGGATTAGTTTCTGTATTATTTTCATCTGTATTATTCATATTTTCATTTGTATTTTGGTTAGTAACTATTTGTTGAGGAACTTGTCCTTTAGCTTTATTTCTAAGTTCCATTTCTTCCTCATATTTTCTCATTTCTTCTTTATTATTTGCTTTTTTTGCCATTTCATATTGTAATTTTAATTGTTCATCACTAAGATTTGAATATGGTCTCTCCAAAAATGCCTGAGGATTTCCATGATTTCTTATATATTTATTTTGTAATATTCTCTTATGTAGAACATTATAATATTTTTGTGCCTCATCAATTTCTCCTCTTTCTAAATGCCATCTCATCTTATCTAATAATTGATTTGAATTTAGATGTGAATATTCATCATTATATTGTAATGGAATATTATTTTTTTCAAATGGATCTTCATTAGCTTTTATTGCTGCTCTTAAAATTTTAAATCTTCCTTCTGTTACTCTATTATATGGACTATTATGTCCTTTTCCTTCTATTAATCCATCTTGTTTTAGTTTATTAAATGCTTCTTCAAATGATTTTGTTTGTTCTCTCTCTTTCTTAAATTCTTCATCTGCCAAATTCTCCCTAGTCTTAAGAATTCCTTTATCAAGTAACAAAGACTCTGGTGCTACTTCCTCTTCGTCATCATAGTCATCCCATTGATCATCATCATCAGTATCTGTATTTAAGTTATTTTTATCATCACTACCATTTTTACTTGTTTCTTTTATTTTTGGTGCTGGTGGTGGTGCAAACATTCTTTTAGCACCATTCATAACTGCTGATGTCATTGCCGCAGCCCCAATAGTTTTTTCAAGTCCATTTTCCATTCCTTTTCCAGCTCTTCCAAATCCAAATATTTTCTTAAACATTTTTTCTGCATTTGCCATAAAGAACAATGCTATAATTGCATATATTGGATTTTTTACTGATATTTGCACAGCTGTTCCTATTAATAAATTATATAATAATAAATGAACTGGTTGTAATAATGCTGTATATATATATTCTTTTAACCAGAAATCAAACCCTCTTGCTTTTCCTCCACCTTTTTTATCTAATGGATACATCATTGCAACAAGTGGTGCAACAAGTGTTAAAATTGCCATTTTTAACATTCTTTTAAAATATATAAATGTAAATTTAAAAGTTAATGTTATAAATGCTATATATATGATAACATATCCTAATTGATTTGTTAGTGAATTTTCTTGTGCTTGAAATCTAGCTAATCCCATAAAATTCGTGATAAATGTTTTATCACCAAATGTAACTTTTATATTTCCTATACTTTTACCAAGTAAAGTAGTGAATTTTTGAATTAAAACTATTATAAATGCCATTATATAATGCATTATAAATATTAAAAACATAGCAATAACCCAATTTATTAATGCACTTTTATACTCTGCTTTTTTTCCTGCTGATGAACTAAGTATAATTTTAATACCTAAATATATAAGAATTGATAATAATCCAATAACAGCTATATATCTCAAAACTTGATACCATATTGAAACCATTTTTCTTAATGAATTCCATCCTGTTGATTCATTTTGTTTTACTTCACCATTTTTTACAGTATTTCCTCCAATAAAATCAATTCCAAAAACGTCAATTTCTCCTTTAAAAATTTCCTCTGGTGTATATTTAAAATTTGGATATTTTAAATCTGGTAAATTGCCAAATGCATTTTTAAATTCATTAATCTCACTTTCCGTATATGTTTTACTTGTATTTGCTTCTAACAATTTTGAATTATCGACTTCGTCCCATGAAACCATCATACTTTCAAATGAAGTTCCCAACATGCACTTAGTCAATATTGACATTATAGCATCTCCAATTGCTCTAACTATTTCTACTAGTGGACCTAATAATGTTCCTGAGTCATCATTAATATCTGCGCCTAAATTATCATCATCTGCATTTGTAACATCTTGATCTGGGTCTATTGTTTCTTCCGTAGTACTTGCTGTTGTACCAGATGTAGTACTCTGTGTTACTGTTGTAGCCGAAGTAACTGCATATATAATACTACTATAATTAAATTGAAATAAAATATTCATTAATATAATACATGTTAATAATTTATATACAATTTTTTGCACATTTTCACCTCATTCTTTATGTTGTTTTGCTATCAAAATATCTTATTGATGCACTTACTGCTTTTTCTTCTTTTCTTGTTTTTTCTGCTTTTTCTGTATCCATTCCTTTTGTAATTGAATCCAAATATTGTTTTTCTCTCTTTGGATTATATGTAATTGATGATATATTCTGTTTTTTCCTCTTCTTTTTATGTGTAAGTATAGACATTGCAATTACATCTTGTTTATCTCTTTCTTTATCAATTGCCTTTTCCTTAGCTCTTCCTGTTAAGTTTGCAGTTTCTGGATTTTCTTCAACTTCTTCTTTTGCAACTGCATTAGAATATGTTATACATTGTTTTATTTCATCCAAATCTATGAAGCCTCTTGTTACATAATTATCTACAATTCTATCTCTATACTCTCTCCATTCATTTCCATATTTTTCTTTACAGAATTGTATTACATCATCTCTATTTTTAAAGTTTTCTTTATATACTTCCATCTTTTCATTTTTATCATATCCATCAACATACCCTGTTCCGAAAGTATCTATAATATTATCCGTCTTTTTAGTACCATATGCATATCCTACTGAAAAAGATGCTAATGCCTCTGTTGGTTTATAATGACCATCTGTTAAACTTATTCCAGCTTGAACTGCAGCTGCCGTAATTCCTATTCCAGCTCCAACAGCTCCTTTAGCTATATTTCTTACAAACCTTTTTCCATTATATTTTGCAGTTCTATTTACATCATATATTGGTCTTATTGCCCTTTTCCCTATAGCTCCTATACCACTACCAATTCTCATAGCTACTCTTCCACCTCTAGAATTTGCTATATTTGACATTGTCTGTCCTACAGGTGTTTCGAGTGCTTGTGCAGTTAAATCTTTTCTTTTTTCATGCATACTTCTCATAAGTTGTTTTATTGGTTTTTTATTTGCTGGTAATTCACTTCTAGGAATTATATCACCTAATAACTTTGGTCTTCCAATTGGCTCTTCTATATCTTGAATATTATTATTGCTCAATCTATGATTTGTATTATCACCTATTGGTCCATTATTATTTTCATCATCATCTATATTTTCTCTATCATCATCTGCTGATGTTGGAGATTGTGTAGTTTGTATTGAATCATTTAATAATTCTGCTGTTTTATAATCTTTATTTAATGCTCCTGGATATCCAATTGCTTTTGATGAATTTGCTCCATTGCCTTTTTTTCCAACTAATTTTTTTACACCATTAGCTGCAGAAACCATTGAAACGGCACCAAGTCCTCCAACCATTCCTTCACGAGCTTTATCAAATCCAAATATCTTTTTCAACAATCTTTCTGCTTCTGTTAGAAATGTTAAAACTGCAATTGCATATAATGGATTTTTTACAGCAATTCCCATTGCTGAGCTAACCATTACATAATATAATAAATAATGTACTGGTTGAATTAATGCATTAAAAAAATATTCCTTTATCCACATTGAAAAACCTTGCGCTTTTCCATCAATAGATTTATCTATTGGATATGTAAATGCTACAATTGGTGCAATTAATGTTAAAAATGCAATATTTAAAACTCTTTTTAAATAAATAACTGTAAATTTTATTGTATATCCTACAAGCATTATATACATAATTTCATATCCAATCTTTACTGCAATTGTATCATATTCTGTACAAAATCTTACTAATCCGATTAAATTAGTTGCAAATGTATCATATCCATTTCCGCCAACAACTCTTAGAAGTGGCATACTTGCTCCTAATTTATCATTAAACATATTTATTGCTGTAATTATAAATGACATTATATAATGCATAGAATATAAAATAGCTAATCCAACAATCCAATCTATTATTAATTCTTTATATTTAGCCCTATTTTTTGTATTTGCACTTAACATTATTTTTATACCAATATATATTAATACAGATAAAAATCCAACTGTTGCTATTAATCTTAATGCCTTATACCAATTAGCTAATGCTTGTCTTACAACTCCTAGTCCTTCTGCTTGTCCAACACCAGAAATAAAATCAATATTTAATAAACTTATTTTACCAGCAAATATTTCTTCTGGACTATAATGAATATGAGGATATTCAACATTACTTATTTTTCCTTTAGAACCTAAATAACAAAGAATTTGATTATTTAAAGAAAGATCAAACATTGTATCTATATTTCTACTGTCAACAACTCTACATTTATCTATATAATTTGTTTTTACATAATTTGTTATTTGGGCCTGATCTGTTACATCAGAATACATAAATTTTTGAATAATTCCTAGTAAAGTATCTGCAACACAGTTAACCAAAAAAAAGAATGGTTTTAATAATACTCCTCCTATGTCCCAATTAGTATCTCCTGAATATGTTTTTCCACCAACAATCATTTCATTTGTAAAATTTATGAAACTTGAAGATTTAGCTTCTTCATTTTTTTTCGTAGTATTATCTGCTCCTGTATTTTTTACAACCTTAATATTACTTATTTTCATTTCTGTATATCTACCATCTGTATTATCATCTGTTATATATTGACTTTTAGAACCAGTTTCACATTTCATTTCAAAGCCTAATACTATTGTTGTATTGTCATCAATTTTTATAATTTTACCTTCAGATGATGTAACTTCTCCTGCAGTAGTATCATTTAAATCAATTCCACATAGATCAGCAAGTTCTTCTACTGTTCCAGAATAAGAATATGCTTCTTCTAATTTACTTCTTAACTCTTCAACTAATTTTTTTCTTAATTCTGAATATGTTTCTTCTCCAACATTTCCTTCTGCAACACTTATATCCTCTAAATTTTCATTTGTTGATTCAGCTAATACTATATTGCAAAATAACCAGTTAAGTAAAATAATTATTATACTTACACAAATCAATATTTTATTAAAAATATTTTTTTTCATTACATCACCTCTCTAAATATTAAAGTAACTTTTTTAATTACACTCTCTAAAATATACTAAAAGAGTGTAATTCATAAAAATCGCCTTATTTTTCTAAGTATTGGTTATATCTTCTTATTGCTTCATCTTCATTTCGTATTGTATTTGCTGTTGTTTCTGCTTGTGCTTGACTCATTCCTTTTGTTCTTGCAGCAATTAATTGTCTTTCTTTCTTCTCATTATATGGTGTTCCAGAAGTTCCTTCCTTAGCTTTTCTCTTTTGAACATTCTTTATTGCCATTGCTGTTAAGTCTTGTTTATTTCTTATCTCAATTTTTTGTTTTTCAGTTAAGTTACTATTATTTTTTGTAAGTTCAGCTGTTGCATTATTTGAATATTTCATCATTTCTTTCATTTCACTTAAATCTGTGAAACCTCTTGGAACAAAGTTATTTACCATTCTATCTCTTTGTTCTCTCCAATCATCTCCATAATTTTCTTTACAGAACTGAATTACATCATCTCTATTTGAGAAATCTTCTTGGAATGCTTTCATTTTTTCTGGCTTTGTATAACCATCTCTATAACCAGATGTAAATGTATCTACAGCCCCTCCTGCAGCATTACCTGCAAATCCATAACCAGCAGCAAATGATCCTATAGCTTCTGCTGGGCTATATTTACCATCTGTTAAACTTATTCCAGCTTGAACTGCTGCTGTTGTAAGTCCTACAGCTGTTCCAACTGCACCTTTAGCGATATTTCTAACCAGTCTCTTTCCATTATACTTGCCACTTTTGTCAAAATCATATATTGGTTTTACCGCTTTTTTTGCAACCGCAAGTGCTCCTCTTCCAACTTTTGATTTTCCAACTCTGGAATTTTTCATTCTATCTGCTAATTGACGTATTGGTGTCTTTCCATTCTGTTTAATCGGTTCCATATTTCCATTAAACTGAGGTGGTGGTGGTAAATTACTATCATCACCATTATTTTGTTGTTGCGATTGATGTTGTTGTGATTGTTGCTGCTGTTGTTGTTGAGGTGGTGGTGGCGGATCATCATGATCATGTTCATCTTCATGTGCCTGTGCAGCCGCTGCTCCTGCAGCTGCGCCTGCTGCACCAGCAGCACCTAATTCTGCACCTGCCGCACTAAGTTTATCATCTTTAAAATCTTTTATTAATGCACCTGGTGATTGCATCTTACTTGCATCAGGTCCACCTTTGGGTCCTTTTCCTAACATTCCTTTTAAGCTTGATGCTATAGCTGCACCTGCAATTGCATCTTGCATTCCCTTTACTGTTCCTCCGCCAGCTTTATCAAATCCAAATATCTTCTTTAATAATCTTTCTCCTTCTGGCATAAATGCTAATACAGCAATTGCATATAATGGGTTTGTTCCTGATATTCTCACTGCAGAACCAACTAAAACATAATATAGTAAAAAGTGCATTGGTTGTAATAAAGCATTAAATATGTATTCTTTTACCCACATATCAAATCCTTGTGCTTGCCCATCTGCCATTTTATCAATTGGATATGTAAAAGCAACTATTGGAGCAATCAATGTTAAAAATGCCATATTTATCAATCTCTTTAAATAAATCATTGTAAACTTAAATGTGTACACTGTTAACATTGTATATAATATCAAATATCCAGTTCTAAATAATAAATTATCTGACTGAACGCAAAATCTTACAAGTCCAATTAAATTTGTATTAAATGAAAATGAACTTACATTTCCCTTTACAGAAACATTAACATATTGCATTGAATTTGATAACATTGTATTAAATTTAGAAATTACTACAATTATAAAACTCATTAAATAATGTAAAAAATATAATATAGCAAAACCAACTATCCAATTTATTATCCATTCTTTATATTTTGCTTTATCTTTCGCTGTTGAACTTATCATTATTTTTATACCTGTATATATTAATACAGATAAAAATAATACAGTTGCAATCAATCTTAATATTTTATACCATGATGCTATTACTGATCTTACAGTTTTCAAACTTGAGGTCTGTCCCTGACCAGAAATAAAATCAATATTTAACATTCCAACTTTTCCAGCGAATATTTCTTCACAACTATAATGAATATGTGGTATAGCAAATTCCGAAAGAGCATCCCATACATCTGTTCTTGATATACGAGTTGTTATAGTTTCTGTAGGATTTCCTGCATCAAATAGTTCGTCTTTTTTTTCACTATTTACAACATCAAATACATCTCCTATAATAGAAGCAACTTTTGCTAACGGACTTTCTTCATCTTCATTTGATAACATTACATTTTGCATTATAGCATTTACTGCATCTAATATTGATTGCCAAAAAAATGTTAATGGTTTCATTAATATTCCGTCCTACACTAAAACTAGTTCCACCATCATCTATATCATACAATTTATTTGATTTATTTTCAGAAATTGTTTGATTACTCTCTGATGAACCTGCTAATGGATTAGATGTTGTTACATTATATTTGGCTTTTGCTTCATCAGTTAAAAATGCTGTCAAAATCTGTGATGATCCATCTAAGTTATCTCTTATATCAAATGTTAATCCTTCATCTCTTGCATCAATAATTTTTTGAGCAGCTTCACTTGATAAATCAAATTTATTCATAACTGATTTTAAGATAAAATCTTTTGCATCTTGTTCACTTTTTCCATATACACTTTGTACTTCTTCTAAAGCTTTATCATAATTCATATTTTCTCTTATTACTGCTAGTGATATTGATGGTAATATTAAAGAGAATATCAATTCAAACACTATAAAAATAATTATAAAATTTTTACTTATTTTTCTCACTCTTTCACCTCCTCCTTTTCCGTCTTAAATCCAACAACATATTTCACATTTTGCATTTTAAACTCCATTAATTTTTATTTATATTTCTTTGATCATCTCTCTGGTTATTAGCAACCAATTTATTCATATTTGTTTCAACAAATTCAAATTCTTTTCTTGTTGGTGTAATTTGAATAACTGCTGTATCTTGTCCAACCTTCAACAATCCTTCACCTTTAGAACAAGTAACAAGGAATGAAGCTTCACCTTCACTTAATTTGAAAACTTCTTTCAATTGTTGAATTTCAGATTTATCTTGTGCTAAAAACAACTTTGTATCTGATGATGTTAATACTGCTTGAGCTTCTGGCTTTTCATAGAAATCTTGGAATCTTTGAGAAATAATTGCAAGTGAAACATTTCTTTTTCTGGCACGTCTTGCCATTTTATTTAAGAAATCAACAGCCTCAGGGAATGGAAGTAACATCCATGCTTCATCGACTATAACTCTTTTTTGTCTTGCTTTTCTTTTATCTTCACTATTTTTCTTAACAAATTTTTCCCAAATCCATGACATTAATATTTGTTGAGCAAGTGGTCTTGCAAAACGCTCTTCCAATTGTGATATATCGATATTTATTAATGGTGCTCCTTCCATTAAATCAAATGTAGATTGACCATCAAAATATGCCATCTGACCATTATATTCTCTTATATATTGTTTCATTACTTTTAATAAATAACTATAATGGAACTCATAATCTTTATTTGTATTACTTTGAGCACTTTGCTTAATTCTTTTATACCATGAACCAATTGTTGGCATTTCTTTTCTTCTTCTTTCAAAAACATTACTTGAAGATGAACTTTCATACAAACTTGCTGGGTTTGCTGTAATTCCACGTGCCGCATACTCTTGAGAAACAGCTTCAGCAATAATTTGCTTTGTAAGCTCATTTACTTCTTTAGTTCTTGTACTACCTTTGGCCATTGTCATTAATGCTTGTGTAACATCTTCTACTTTACTTTCAACATTTAATGTATCTCTTTCTCTTCCTGTTATCTCATCTTTTGTTCTTTCTATTTCTATATCAAATAAATTAATAATTGTTTTTGATGTAGGGCTTATTACAACATTTATTCCACCTAACGCATCTGCTACAACAGAATATTCCCCTTCAGCATCTAGTGTCAAACTTTCAATTCCCATAAGTACTGAAGATCTTGAAATTAATGTTTTCATTGTTACTGATTTACCAGCACCAGACTTAGCAAATATAACCATATTATAATTTGTAAGTGATGAATGGAAATTATCAAATAATATCGGAACTCCAGTTTGTTTATTTACACCAATTGGAACACCTGTATCATGTCCTATATTTGAAGTTGTAAATGGAAATATTGTTCCCATAGATGGTCTATCAAATATTTGAGTCTTTTTTATTCTGTCATCCATTAATGGTAATGCTGATTTAAAACCATCTTCTTGAATTGCCCATGCACTTCTAATACCTACAAGTGATTTTGCCATTTCTGCTGTTAACATTTTTGATAATTTATCCAAATCCTCTTTACTATAAGCAAACAATGTAGAAACAATTGATGCTTCATATAATTTATTAAATCCTGCAGCAATTTCATCTCTTAATTGTTCAGTTTCATATCTTTTTTGTGTTAATATACTTTCTCTGTTTATATTGCCTTTATCATTAGCAACAATTCTTTCTGTTTCTAGTTCTGTTATAATTTTGTTCAAATCATTTTGTGAATTAGACTCTTGAATTGGTCTTATATAAATTGATGTATTTATATCGCCAAACATATAAAGAGATCTAAATAATTCTGGGAATATACATGTTCTTGGTAATGTAGAAACATAAAAACTTCTAGCATATCTTTTAACATTTGAAATTATTTCTAGATGATCAATATTTGATGCATCTATTCCAGATGGAGCAATTAATTCCTTTATACTTTTTTTCTTTAAATATAAAGTTTCATTATTCATTACCTGAGCTTGGTCTTCTTCCTCTTGTTGCTTTTGTTTTTTCATTAGTTTCATTCTCATTTCCTCCTTCCGTTGCCTCTTTCTTTTTTCTTCTTACCTTAACTTTAGCATCTTCTGATATATCTTTTCCTAAATATTCTTCATTTTCTGAAATTAATTGTTCAGCAAAATCAAATATTAAGTTTTTAGCATTTTCTTCTCTTATTCTAAGCATCATTTCTTTATCACTTTTTGCTTCCATAACAGCCTCATTTGCTAATTTTGTTCCATTTTCTTCTATTTGTTTATTAATTAATTTCATCTTCTTATCAATTACATCAGGAGCTGTTGAATATAATGAATCAAAACCTGCATTTATTGCAGTTTGTGCACTGAATATGTCTGAATCTTCTCTATTATAAGCATTATATAATAATTCAACTAATCCCTTTGAATCTAATATTTTACTATTTACTTCACATCTTGATAAGGTTCTCATAATTGATCTAGCTCTTGTATATAACTCTGAAAAAATCATACTTTGTATTTCATCTCGTGAATAATTTTGTGTATTTATTTCTTCTTCATAACAAGAAATTATAATATAATATTTTTTATGTAATACACTACTATTTAAACTACTTTTCTCTGTATTTGCAATTATATCTTTTGTATATTCATATTTATTTTTTTGTTTTACATATTCTACATATGCATCATATATTTCTTTATCTGTATACATTCCTGACTCTGCACTTTTTAATTGCATATATTTATTTTGTAATATATTATATTTATCTTCAATGTCTCTAAATTTTAATTTATATTCTCTTAAACTAGATTCCAAGTTTACAGTTCTTGTTTGAACATATATTTGAATGTCGAATTTTAATGTATTTAAGAACTCTATAAAACCTTGTTCAACAGAAGCCATTTCCATTTCTGACATTAAATCATAATTAATTCCTTGACATTCTAAAACCATCAAATATTTACCTTTTTTTTGAATTATCATGTTATCTTCTACTTTTTCAAATTCCATAAAATCCATTATTGATTGTAAATTATATGTAGCATTTGGAGATGGTGTAGTTTCATTCTTTTCACTTTTTTCCCCATCATTTTTCTTTTGTTTAGCAACAATAAAAAACCAAACGCCAATAAGTGTAAAGATTAATATTATTAGAAAAACTGCTACTATTGTTAAAACTGAAATTAATTGATCTGGATTACTCATTGTCACTTCCTCCTTTGTGATATAAATATAATTTTTTTCCTTGTTTCTTAAATTTTATTGCTCTCATTATTATTTCATCAATATTTTCTCCTCCAGTTTTTCTGAATAATTCAAAATTTGATGAATTTGGAACTTTTAATGTAGCTATTCCAAAGCCAATTAATGCAAATATTAATGTAATTGCAATTCCTATAAATGGATGTTGAAAAATAACTCCAATTGGTAAATACCCAACTATTAATCCTACAAATGCACATGCAACAGTCCATAAAAATGATTTTTTGGTAAATATCATTAATATTCTACCTTCACCTTTTGTGTTTCTTGGTATGGTATATGTATATCTTGCCATATATTTTCCTCTCTTTCGTTACAAACTATTTATACCATTTTATTATAACATAAAAGAAAAGAAAAAACTACATTTTATGATAAAAAATATCATAAAATGTAGCTTTTTTTATTCTAAGAACCCATTATTCCTAATAATAAGTTTGCAATACTTGTTGCAGCAAATACTATTGTTACACCAATTATTAATGGTATAAATTGTTTTTGAACATCTGCTTTTTCATTTGCAGATCCTAATACCATCTTAAATCCTAAATATGCTATTAAGACTACTGCTAATATTGCTGAAACAATTTGTAATAATCCTAATACTCTACCAGCAATTTTCTTCATTCCGTTAGGATTAATGTTGTTTGTATCTGCTTGCATATTTCCTATAATATCAGTTGCTGATGGACTTGCATAAGAAAATGTAGATGCAGAAAATACAACTAACATTACCATTAATATTACTGCAAAAATTTTTAATGATTTTTTCATATTATTCATTCCCTTCTTTTTATTTTTTATTATTATATAAATGTTAATAACTATTTTATTATAATGATTGGAATAAGTTAACTGCCACTTCCCAAATTGTAAATGCTCCAAAAGATACTATTATTCCAATTACCCAAGGAATCATTGATTCTTTTACCTTTGCTTTTTCTTCTATACTTTGTGTTATAAAATTCAATCCCATTATTGCTCCAGTTATTACTGTAACTCCTATTGCTATTGTTAATAATACTCCTGATATAAAATTTGATAAACTTTTTAAATCATTTTGATCTATCATTGTATTACTTTCACTTCCAGCACCCAAAAAACTATTTCCATTGTTCATTACATCATCTAATGAACCATCTGCCATACAAGTTGTTGAATATAATGATAGGCTACATAATATCAATAATGTTATTAAACATATTTTAAATAACATTTTTTTCACACTCATCACTCCTTTATTCAACTGCAGATATTACTAATTTTGCTATTGTAGTTATACTGAATAACATTATAGCTCCAATTATAAAGCCAATTGCTTTACCTTTTCCATCTGCCTTATCATTTGCAGAACCTAGTAATATTTGAAATCCAACAACTGCAATTCCTAAAACAATTGCAAAAGCTCCTATTATTTGTAATGCTCCTAATATAGTTCCAACAATTGAATTCATTTTGGTATTTTGTTGTGGTTCTGGTTTATATTGAGATGGATCTATAGTTAAATCAGCCATATATATTCCTGAGTCACTTGAATATGTATATGCATTTGATTGATATTGAATATTCATTATTATTAAAAAAATTACAAATGCTAATATTATTTTTGCCAAAACTTTTTTCATTTCAATCCCTCCAATCATAATACACACATTCTATACTAATTATAGAATATTTTTAATTTTATTGCAAGACTTTTTTTCCAAATTTATTACTTTTTTTCTTATTTTTACATGTTTTCAGCCATTTTTTACTTTTTCTAATATCTTTTTGCTCTATTTTTGTTAAAAAGATATGGTGCAGATTTTATCTACACCACATCTTTTTAATCTGACTTGCGAATATATACAAACCAAATCAGGACTGCTAAGATAATCAAGACCGGAATTTCTCCAATTACAGACATAAGACATACCACTGCCAAAAAAAGAAAAAACGGTGCAAGAAAAGGAATAAGACAAGCAAGGAACAAACATAAAAACATAGCTCTAAACATATTCTTCCTCCTTAATGAGTCCAACTCAACTTCAGCAAATTTATGCTTTGCTTTTATTATACCACATTTTATTCTTTATAGCAAATTTACAGATTTTCTATTTTATAAAATGAAAAGTTTTCATCTTCTTTTACTAACTTATATTTAGTTCCTTCTATTTTTTTCAAAACTTTATTTAATTGAGATTGATTACTCAATATGATATGTGTTATATTATATTTCTCTACAAATTCATCAATATCCATTTCAAAAGAACCTACAGACTCTGAATCTTCAAAAACATTTACTCCAGAATTAAATTCAGGAGAATATAAATCTGCTCTTGAATCAATAAATACTGGTATTCCTCTATATAATAAATAACTTCCATAATTATATTCATTAAAAATTCTTACATTATAAAATCCTGTTTCCTTAAAATAATCTAAAATATAGTTACTCATTTCAACTGGATATGTTTTTTCATCTACATATTGATCATTTCTTTTTTCAAAAATTAAACAAAAATCTACTATAATAAAACAAATAATAATTATAACAATTACACTTTTTCTCATAATTGCTTCTACTAGTTGCTTATCAATACTACTATTATGTGAATTACAAAATTCACTAATAATCCTATTAATACATATTAATCCTATTATAATAAAAATGCTTTTTTGTCTTCCAGAGTATAACATCAAAATAATTAGTCCACAAATCATAAATAAATCTGACATTTCAATTTTTGCATCAGTAAACATTAATAGTCCAAACAAAACAATTAAAACACAAATAACATCAATATTATTTATTAAAATCATTGGCTGATGCTCAAGAATAAAATTTGTAGTAGTTCCTTTCATTGTTTTTATTAAATATGTATATGGCGTATCTCCTAAAGGAGTAAAGATTCCTGTTAATATACAGCAAATCATAAAAACAATTAATATTTTTGTATTTGGATTTTTATTTATTATAATTTTTGAATTATTTTCTTTCTTTTTTAAACAAGCAATAAAATACTCTGCCATATATGGCAAATATAATACAAATGAAAATGGCCATACTGCCACATGTAAGTTTGCTACCAATAATGAATCTATTATTAAATAGATTCCATATCTTTTCTTTCCAGTTTCCAATAATTTTTCCATACTATATATTTGAAGAATAAACAATATATATGTTACTAATTGTGCTCTAGCTGCAATAAATGATTTCAACATATATAATCCTAATATTGTCATGAAAAACGATAAAATTTGATTTTTATTAATTTTTACATTTACACTAAAAAATACAATTCCCAAAATTGCTGCAAAAATACAAGTTGATATATATATTCCAAACATTCCACCAATATTATATATTAAATATATAATAACATCATATAACCAATGTGGATATGTATATTTCAAATTAGAATGCCACGAAAAGTGTTCTAACATATCTATATTTTTATTTTTTACAATTAACTCCCCTATTTTTATTGTATAAAACGTATCATTTTGAAGAGTTTTTGGAGATATTGAAATTGCAAATAAAATTATTAATATTACTGCAATTATATTAAATTTTCTTTTTTCTTTCATTTGTAAATCCTTTCTTGTAATTTATTATTTTTTTCAAATACTACTAATAATAATTCCATATATTTTCATTTCTTTTAATTTTTGCCTTGATATTATACATTATTTTTCTAACTAAAACAACATTTATCTGGATTTTTATATTCTTTTTAATTTATCATTAATCTTTTTCTCTAAACTTTTTTTATAAATAATTGTACTTATAGTAAATAATAATGATATTATAAATAAATCCATATAAAAACTTATTGCAAAAATTTCATCTTTAATAAATCTATCTAATATAAAAACTGATAATATTGAATTAATTATTACAATTCCTATTATTATCATCTTAAAAAATAAATACTTTTTAAATGATAATTTTTTTATCATATCATCTGAACCTTTATCTATATTTACTGCGATTAATATTATAAAATAAAATATACTACTATATATAATTCTCAATATTAAATTTGAAATATTGCCATATTGTATAACTTCATATTTATAACCATCATTTCCAAATAAAAAATAACAACTAATTAAATTAATTGTAATTGAAACCAATCCTATTACTACACTCAAAAAAAATCTTTTTAAAATATTAATATACTTCTTTTTCATATAAATATCTCCTTAAATATTTAAATATTCTTTTATTTTTTTTACATATCTTCTTGATACATATGTATATCTATCCGTATAAAATTTTAAGACAATAGTTCCTATTATTTTAAAATCTAAACTTTGAACTTTTGAAAAGTTTACTATTTCTGAATTTGATATTCTTACAAATTTTTCACTTAATATATTTTCTAATTCATAAATTCTTTTTTTTATTTCAAAAATCTCATTACTTTCTGTTCTAGCAAAAACCTTTTTATCTTCAGAATATATTGATTCTATTTTATTTTCTTCTAGTATAAATATTTTTTCATCTTTATAACCATATAATTTAATGTTTTCTTCATCCCTAATTTTTTCTATTAATTTCTTAACATCTTCTGTTATTTTATTAGTACAAATAATTATTTTGTTTTCTTGGTACTTTTCATTAATATCAAATTCTATTTTCAACTTTTTTCTCCTTTTTCCCCTAGGTTACTTTTATTGTAACATATTTCTAATAAATTTCTATATATTTTTGATATCTGGTTATTTTTTTATTATATTAGGAAAACTTACTATGATAAAAGAGCACAAGAAATGAAGTGAACCCCAATTATTAGACTCTAAAATTTAATAAGGAGAGTCCACTTCATTCTTGTGCTCTTTAGGCGTTATTGTTTATTAGGCATTTTCTTTACCTCATTTTTCATTTTGTATATTCCTACATCTGCTTCTTCATCAGTTGCACTAATATCATGTACTCATTTTCTATCTGGATTATATGTTGATCATAATTGCCATTTATTTTAATGTATAACTATTATTTATAATTGATGTACTGTACAAAAATAAAATATCTTGATCATTAAATTCTATATATTGACTTAATATTTTGGGTGAAATATATCTAGTATCTATCAATGTTATTTTATCATATCCTTCAACTAATAATGGAACGAAGCTACTTGCAAAAGAATCTCTGAACACAACTAATTCTCTTCCTGTTTTATTTTCTGTATTTTCTATGCTTATTAATGACACAGCTCCTGATAAATAGATATCATACTTATCTAATGAATTCATTTTATCAAAATTATAAATTGTTGTAGCTTCATTTTTTTCATAATTATATACAGTGCAATTTTTCAAAACATTATTTGTTAATATTTTTATTTCATCTTTTTCTTCATTTATTGGCAATTGTCCTGAATAAACTCCTTTAAATTCTGTTATTATTTTTTCTTCATAATTATTATTTAAATTTAATTTCATCTCTTGTCCAAATTTTTGAGCTATTTTTATCAATTTTTCTTGTTTCCAATGTGAATCTGTTTTATAGTAATCTTCTAATTGTAATAAATCAAATATTCTTATATATTTTCCAAAATTTAATTTTTCGTTTAATATATTTTCTAAATTATTATAATCTATTTTTAAATTATCTTTGTTAATAAAATAATTTTTATCTGGAATTATTGAATAATATATTTTATTATTTTCTGTTAAATATTTCTCTTTTATTTCTATTATTTTATTTGAAATATTTAATATTGATTTTTCATTTAATGGATATATTTGTTCAATTATATAATTATTATATTCATATAAATTATTATAATTTTTTTTGCTTAATAATTTTAATTCTGTATTTATTTTTATTTTTCTAAATAATTCTCTTTCAAAAAATTGATCTGTTACATATTTATCAAATTTATTAAAAAATGTTCCATTAATTATTTGTGATATAGAAACAGAAGGAAATTGTTCTAATTTTCTTCTTTCTGCAATTGATATAATTTCATCTTTTTTTATTATATTTATGAAAAAAGATAAAATTATTATTATTGCAAATAATATTGTTACTATTTTATTTTTATTTTTTTCTGACATATTTCCTCCTTTCAAAATCTAAAATATAAAAATGGATTATATGAATTATCTACAGCATATGATGTTATAATTATTAAAATAAATACTATTAATATTGGTTCTAAAATATTTATTATTTTATTTATTTTTTTATTTTGTTTTAATTTTTTTATTAAATTTTTAATTATTGGTGTTGAAGCAATTATTGCAATAATAATTACAACAAAATAATTTTTTAAATAATATATTGTAAATTTATTAATTAATTTTTCGCCATTAACTCCAAATAATCCTATAATATTACTCCATGCTTCTTTCATATTATTTGCATTAAATATTATAAAACTTATCATTACAATCAATAATACATATATTCTTTGAATAAATCCTGGTAATTTTTCTAAATATTTTTTTAAAAATAATTTTTCAATAAGAAGTATTATTCCAAAATATAATCCCCATATAACAAAATTCCAACTAGCACCATGCCATATACCAGTTAGTGCCCAAACAATTAAAATATTTATTATTAATTTTTTTGTTCCTTCTCTACTTCCACCTAATGGTATATAAACATAATCTTTAAACCATGTTCCTAATGATATATGCCATCTTCTCCAAAATTCAGTTATACTTTTGGATATATATGGATAATCAAAATTTTCTAAAAAATCAAATCCAAACATTTTTCCTAAACCAATTGCCATATCTGAATATGCTGAAAAATCAAAATATATTTGTAACATATATCCTACTGCAAAAATCCAATAAAATAAAATTGTTTTTTCATTTGTCTCTGTAAAAACTTTACACAATTGTCCTAATTGATTTGCAATTAAAACTTTTTTGGCAAGTCCAATTACAAATCTTTCTACGCCATAAGAAAACTTTTCAAAGCTGTGAGTCCTATTGTCTAATTCGTTTTCTATTGTCTCATATCTAACTATCGGTCCTGCTATTAATTGTGGAAATAAAGAAACATATGTTGCTAATTTTAGAAAGTTTCTTTGTACATCTACTTTTCCTCTATATACATCAATTTCATAACTTATAATTTGAAATGTATAAAAAGAAATTCCTATTGGTAATGCTAGATTTAAAAGTTTAAAATTTGCATTAAAAATATTATTAATATTTCCTATAATAAAATCTGTATATTTAAAAAAACATAAAAATATAATATGTATTATTATTATTCCAAAAAGCATTTTTTTATTTTTATATTTTTTTATTAAAATTCCACCTATATATGCAATTAAGATTTCTAATATCATTAATAAAATATATTTTGGTTCTCCATAAAAATAAAATATCATTGAGGCTAAAAATAAAATAATATTTTTAAATTTTTTTGGCATAATAAAATATATTATAATTAATACTGGTAAAAAATAATATAAAAAACTTATATTAGTAAATAGCATTTTTCCTCCTAACATATTAAAGCTCCCAATTTCTTGGAAGCTTTATTTTTTATTGTGCTGGTCTTTCTTCTGGGAGTTCAATATCTTCTTCACCTGATTTTTGAAGCTCTTTTCCTATTTCGTTTCCAACATATTCTTTAAATGAATTGTATGTTACAGTAGCCCAATCTTCATCTGACATTACAAAAAATATAATATTATTATGATTTGTAACATATAATTTTTCTGCTGAAACACAAATCCACTTTCTCATATCTACATTATTTAATATTTCTTCTTTAACAGTTTCAATATTTGCATTTGATTTTACTTTTAATGCTACTGCAGAATATGCTTGTGAACTCATTAATGGTTCTAATACAACTAAACTTTCTACATTTCCTGTACTTTGAATTCCTGTATATGATGTTACTAAATCTGAATTTGATACATCAATTTCTTCTGTTTCTAGTTCTGGTAATACATCTTTGTTTTTAGAATATATTGACTTTAACATACTTTTCATGTCTTTTCCTGATTCTATTTTTACAGATGTACCTCCATTTGTTGTATTATTATTGTTTTTTACAATAACAACTCCAACAATTGCAATTATTGCAATAATTGCGATTACAATTATCGTAATCATTGTTTGCTTTTTCATTTTATTTCCTCCTTATTTATTTTAACATCATTATATAGTATCTTATTATTTGAGTCAATGGATTTTATTAACTTTTTATTTCTAAAACAACTTGTTCTTTTAATTCTTCGTTTTTCTTCATTTGTTTTACAACTTCATAGACTATATAAAATGGCAATATCATTTGTCCTAAACTCATTATTAATGTAAAATATTTTCCAGAAATATTATATATTATCTCTATTGGTGTTCCTGGAAAGTTCTTAGATATAAACATTAAATTACTTCCAAAAATATTATTTACTATATATGCTAATACACATATACTTCCAACTAAAATAAAATAATATTTTATGTCTGATGATTGAATTTCAATATATTTGGTTTTATTTATTAATAATCCTAAATAAATCATTATTCCATGAAAAATAAAACTATGTAAACTTACTATGTGAATTGCTGGATATGTTGGTAATGATGTAGATGGATATAAAATAAATACTATTCCACCAATAATTCCTCCTGTAGCTAAAAATACATCTCCCATTCTTTTTAATTCATTTTTAGCAAATGAACTTAGTAAACCTGCATATAATAATAAACTGCAATAATATAATGGTACATAATTGTTTATGTTCTTAATACCACCTGTTATTACTTTAAATAATACTATTATGACTTCGAAAATCCACATTACAATTGTACATTTTTTTATTATTTGTTTAACTTCTTTATGTGTTTTATTTATAGTTTTTTTTAATGATATTTTTATTCCTATTATTGTTAATAATATTAATAAAAAATGTTCTTTTGTAAAGATTCCACAAGGTTCATATTCACCTTGTTTTGCAAATATTGGCATATATCTTCACCTCTCATTATGTGATTATATCAAGAAACATTTGTTTATACAATAGATTTCGATTTTTTTTACATTCTTTCCACATATTATTTATAAATTGTGGATTATGACACAAAAATTATACTTGATTTTTATTTTATTATCTATAAAATATACTTTCAAATAAAACAAAAAAGATATAAAAGATGTTCTTTTATATCTTAACTTTGGCGTAGGTGAGAGGGTTCGAACCTCCGCGCCCCTTACAGGACCTAGCAGTTTAGCAAACTGCCCCCTTCACCACTTGGGTACACCTACAATTTATATAAATAAAAGTTAGATACTCAATATCTTCATATCTAACTCTTATACTTGGCGGAGAGGGTGGGATTCGAACCCACGGTACGCTATAAACGCACGCCAATTTTCAAGACTGGTGCCATAAACCAACTCGACCACCTCTCCATGTCTCACGACATTACTAATATTACCATACTTTCATGTCGCTTGTCAATAGTTTTAATTAAAAATTTTTAAAAGTTAATTTTCTTCTTATAATTACAAGATTTAATTATTTTAATAAATCTAAAATTCTTTCTAAATCTGAATTTCCATTATATTCAATAATTATCTTTCCTTTTCTTTTTCCTTGGTCTAATTTTACTTTTGTTCCAAAAAATCCTTGAAATCTATCTTCAATATCATCATATAACATCTTATACTTTGGATCTAAATATTTTTCTTTCTTAGCTCTTAAATTCTTTTGTTCTGCTTGTCTTACAGATTCTCCTCTTTCTATCATTCTTATAGCCATTTCATATTGTCTTTTTTGATCTGTTATAGCAGCTAATGCTTTACAATGTCCTTCTGATAATTTTCCCTCTTTTACAAGTTCTAATACATCTGGTGCTAAGTTTAAAATTCTAACAGTGTTTGATACTGCACTTCTACTTTTTCCTATTCTTTTTGAAACTTCTTCTTGTGTTAAACCATATTTATCCATTAAATTTCTAATTCCTAATGCTTTCTCATATGGATTTAAATCTTCTCTCTGGATATTTTCAATCAATGCAATTTCTCTGTTTTTTTGTTCATCATCTTCTCTTATTATAGCTGGAATCTCTTCTAATCCTGCTAATTTAGCAGCTCTCCATCTTCTTTCTCCTGCAACAATTCCATAATATCCATCTTGTTTTGTTACTACTATTGGTTGAATTATTCCATATGTTTTTATTGATTCTGCTAAATCTTCTAATGCTTCTTGCTTAAATTGTTTTCTTGGTTGATCTCTGTTTGGTTCAACTTCAGTTATTTTTAATGATTTTAAATTATCATTTATTTCACTTTTTTCTTCAACAACAGTTTCTTGTGGTTGTTCATTTATTGATACTCCTCCAAAAAGAGCATCTAAACCTTTTCCTAATCCTGTTTTTTTTGGTTGTGCCATTTTATTGCCTCCTTATTATTATGTAAACTAGCTTTTGTGATTAATTATTTTTTAATAATTCTTTTGCAAATTTTTCATAAGCTTTTGCACCTTTTGATCTTGGATCATATACTGTTATTGGCATTCCATAACTTGGTGCTTCACTTAATCTAACATTTCTTGGAATAACTGTCTTATAGACTTTATCTTCAAAATATTTTTTTACTTCTTTTACTACTTGATTTGAAAGATTTGTTCTTGCATCATACATTGTAAGCAAAGCTCCTTCTATTTCAAGATTTTTGTTTAAATGCTTCTTGACTAAATTTACTGTATTTAATAATTGTCCCAATCCTTCAAGTGCAAAATATTCACATTGTACTGGAATTAATACACTATCAGACGCTGTAAATGCGTTTAATGTTACTAATCCTAATGATGGTGGACAATCAATTAATATATAATCATATTGATCTTTTATTTTGTCTAACTTTGTTTTTAACCTTTGCTCTCTTGACATCATTGAAACTAATTGGACCTCTGCCCCTGCTAAACTAATATTTGATGGACATACTTTTAAGTTTTTTATTGCTGTTTCTTGTAATGTTTCATCAAATTCTGTATCTCCAATTAATATATCATATACTGATAGTTCTACATCTTTTGAAACACCTAGTCCACTTGTTGCATTTCCTTGTGGATCAGTATCTATTAATAAGACTTTTTTTCCTTTTTTGGCTAAAATAGTACTCAAATTAACTGTTGTTGTTGTTTTTCCAACTCCCCCTTTTTGGTTTGCTACTGATATTATTTTTCCCATTTTCTACATTTCCCTTCTTTCTTATGTCTTTCTTCAATATTTTTCCTAGCACTATAATAATATAAAAAATTTGATAATAAGTCAATGTTTTTTGTATAAATTTCACAAAAAAAATTACCCCACATTTTATGTGGAGCATTTATCTTTTAATAAATTTTATTTTATTGGCTCTTTACTTGGTGTTCCAGCTTTTCTTGGATATTTAGCTGGTGTTTTTTTTGCTTTTTCTATTGTTATAATTGTTCTTCCTATATCACTTTGTGGTAAATCAAAAGTTTCTACATTTTTTATTGTTCCACCAAGAACATTTATTGCCTTTTTGGCCTGTTCAATTTCTTCTTCTGCTTCAGATGCTTTCATACATATTATTTTTCCATTTTCTTTTACTAATGGTATTAAATATTCTGACAATGTTGATAAATTTGCAACTGCTCTTGATGTAGAAATATCAAATTTTTCTCTATATTTCTTATTTTGTCCAAATTCTTCAGCTCTTGCATGAACTAATTCAACATTTTTTAAATTTAATTCATTTATTACTTCTTGTAGAAAAATTAATCTCTTATTTAATGAATCAACTAAAGTAACTTTTAATGATTCGTTCATTATTGCTAATGGTATACCAGGAAAGCCTGCTCCTGTTCCAACATCAACAACACTTGATTTATTAGGAATGTCTTTATATATTGTAAGTGAATCTATAAAATGCTTTAAAATTATCTCATTTGGTTCAATTATTGCTGTTAAATTGATTTTTTCATTCCATTCAATTAACATATTCATATATTTATAAAACTTTGAAATTTGCTCCACAGAAAAATCAAACCCTAAAATCTTTGATTTTTCCTGCATTTTCTCTTTAAATTCATTTTCTTCCATGCTTTTCTCTTTATATCTCCTTTTTTTATTTTTTTGCTTTAATTGTTTGTAAATAAACTAATAATACAGATATATCTGCTGGTGAAACTCCTGAAATTCTAGATGCTTGTCCTATTGAATGTGGTCTATGTTTATTTAATTTTTGTCTTGCTTCTAGACAAATACCTTTAACTTCATCATAATTTATATCATCTGGTATTAATTTTTTCTCCATTTTTTTAAATTTTTCAACTTGCATTTCTTGTAGCTTAATATATCCATCATATTTTACTTGAATTTCAACTTCTTCTTTAACTTGTTCTGGTAATTCTGGTCTATTTTCATCAATTTCTGCAAGTGAAGCATACGTTATTTCTGTTCTTTTCAATAATTCTGCTAACTTTGATCCTGTTGTTAATTCTGATGTACCTTGTTCTTTTAAATAATTATTTACTTTTTCTGTTGGTTTTACTATTGTTTTTTGTAATCTTTCCTTTTCTTTTTCTATTAATTCTTTCTTTTCAATAAATTTTTTATATCTTTCATCAGAAATTAGTCCAATTTCATGTCCTTTTTCAGTTAAACGCAAATCTGCATTGTCTTGTCTCAATAATAATCTGTATTCAGCTCTTGATGTCATCATTCTATATGGCTCATTTGTTCCTTTTGTAACAATATCATCTATTAATACTCCAATATATGCCTCTGTTCTATCTAGGATTAATGGTTCTTTTCCCTTAATCTTCTGTGAAGCATTTATTCCTGCAATTAACCCTTGACAAGCAGCTTCTTCATATCCAGAAGTTCCATTAGTTTGTCCTGCAAAGAATAAACCATCAATTGTTTTATATTCTAATGATATTTTTAAATCTGCTGGATCTATACAATCATATTCAATTGCATATGCAGGTCTTGTAAATTCACAATGTTCTAATCCTGGAATAGTCCTATACATTGCAATTTGAACATCTTCTGGTAATGATGAACTCATTCCCTGTATATACATTTCATCTGTATCTATACCAATTGGCTCCACAAATATCTGATGTCTTTCTTTATCTGCAAATCTAACTACTTTATCTTCTATTGATGGACAATATCTTGGTCCAGTTCCTTCTATTACACCTGCATATAAAGGTGATCTATGTAAATTTTCTCTAATAATTTTATGTGTTTCTGCATTTGTATATGTTAAATAACAATCAACCTGATCAAAATCTACTGTTTTATCTTCAAATGAAAATGGTATAATTCCATTTTCACCTTTTTGGACTTCCATTTTTGAAAAATCTATACTTTTTCTATTTATTCTTGCTGGTGTTCCTGTTTTAAATCTTACCAATTTTACACCATTATTTTTTAAAGATTCAGAAAGTTTATTAGCTGGAAATACACCATCTGGGCCACTTTCCTTTGAATATTCTCCAATAAATATTTTTCCTCTAAGATATGTTCCACTTGCAACAATTAATGTTTTTACATTATAAATTGCCCCAATATCTGTTTCAATTGATTTAATTTTATTTTTTTCTATTTTTATGTCAACTATTTCTGCTTGTTTTATATCTAAATTCTCTTGTTTTTCTAAAGTATGCTTCATTTCCATTTGATATCTTTTTCTATCAGCCTGTGCCCTCAAAGAGTAGACAGCTGGCCCTTTTGAAGTATTTAACATTTTTATTTGTATCATTGTTTTATCTATATTTCTAGCCATTTCTCCACCAAGAGCATCTATTTCTCTTACCAAATGTCCCTTTGAGCTTCCTCCAATATGTGGATTACATGGCATATTAGCTACTGCCTCTAAGCTTATTGAAAATACTATTGTTTTCATCCCTAATCTAGCCGCTGCAAGTGCTGCCTCACATCCAGCATGTCCAGCTCCAATTACAGCAACATCATAATCTCCTGCGTAATAACTCATTTTTCTTCTCCTCTCTCTTACTTTCCTAAACAAAATTTAGAAAAAATCTCATTTATTATATCTTCAGTTACACAATCTCCTGTTATTTCTCCTAAATCGTCTAAAATCTGTTTTATATATATAGTAATGATATCTATAGGCATTCCGTTTAAAAGTGCCTCATTTGCCATTTTAACGTTTTGAATTGCTTTTTCAATTATATTTTTATGTCTTACATTTGTTATTAATAATTCATTATCCAAATTTATTTCATTCAAATTAAACATTTCAGTTATCTTATTATATAATTCTTCTAATCCTGTTTTATTTAATGCTGAAATTTTTAATATATTTTCTGATGCATTTTTTATTTTTTCATTATTTTCATCAATAACATTTTTTAAATCATTTTTATTTAATAATATTATTGATTTTTTATTTTTTATTAATTTTAATATTTCATAATCTTCTTCATCTAATTCTTTTGAACTATCAAATATTGCAATAATTAAATCAGCATCATTTGCTTCTTCTATTGATTTTTGAATTCCTATTTTTTCTACAGAATCCTTTGCCTCTCTAATTCCTGCTGTATCAATAAGTTTCAAAGCTATTCCGTTTATCGTAACATACTCCTCTATAGTATCTCTTGTCGTTCCTGCTATATCTGTTACAATTGCTCTATCCTCTTTCAAAATAGCATTTAACAAAGATGATTTTCCTGCATTTGGTTTGCCTATTATCGCTGTTTTTATACCATCTTTTATTATTTTACCATTATCAAATGATTTTTCCAATTTTTCTAATTTATTTTCTACTTTATTTAACATATTTTTTAGTTCATTTTCTTGAACCTCTGGTGTATCATATTCTGGATAATCAATTGTTACTTCAATATTTACTAAAACATCTAAAATATCTTGTTTTATTTGGTTTATTTCTGTTGATAAAAAACCTTCCAATTGTTTAATTCCACTTTTGGCTTCTCTTTCTGATTTTGCATTTATAACATCAATTACTGATTCTGCTTGTGCTAAATCAATTCTTCCATTTAAAAATGCTCTTTTTGTAAATTCACCTGGCCCAGCCATTTCAGCTCCATTAGCCAAGCATAATTCTAATATCTTTTTTACAACAATATTTCCTCCATGTGCATTTATTTCACACATATTTTCTGTTGTATAACTTTTTGGAGTTTTAAAATATGATACTAAAACTTCATCAATTATTTTATTATTTTCAACAACATTTCCATATTTTATTGAATATCCTTTTATTTCAGATATATCTTGTTTTGTTTTTGGAATAAATATTTTATCTAATATTTCAAATGTTTTTTCTCCACTCATTCTTATTATTCCTATTCCTCCAAT
>ERZ773245.482-NODE-482-length-44572-cov-3.303861_pt1 | contig 44572 bp, 39 predicted proteins | sample MGYA00580988_ERZ773245 | MGnify/ENA primary metagenome ERZ773245 (study PRJEB29015, sample SAMEA2737792) | human gut metagenome | biome: human gut; feature: human-associated habitat; material: faeces | place: China | collected 2012 ... | reverse complement strand
TCTTTAATAAATTTATTTATACATGAATTTTTGCATGCTGTTTGTTTTCCTAAGGATAAAATTAAGGAGCTTTGGTTAAAACCTAATGAATTATCTGCATTCATATACTGTACTGCTCCATTAAAAAAGGCTAGATTTATTTGGCTTTGCCTATGTCCAAATATTATATTAGGTCTTCTCCCTCTACTTTTATGGTTTATAGGGACATTCGACTTTAATAAAACTTTATCTTTATTTATGCTTATTATAAGCTTTTTAAATTTACTATGCGAAATCGGTGATTACTATAATACATATTTAGTAATTAGACAAGTTCCTAAGAATGCTTTAGTACAAACTCATGGACTTAAAGCTTATTGGTTTATTCCTTAATAATTTTTTATTTTATTAACCTTTGAAAAATAGTTTAAAGTTTTATAAAGGTTAATAATATATTAAATTATTTTGAAAATCATGTGGAAAACATTCATTAAATGTAATATAATAAAAACTAAAGTTTCGACATTTATAGAGTTTGGAGGGAAATTAATTGTCTAATAGTTTAAATACATATGACTTAATAAAGCGAGGATTAAATGCCGCTGCTGTAAGAAGTGAAACTATAGCCAATAATATAGCAAATGTTAACACCAGTGGATATAAGGCTTTTAAAGTTGTTTTTGAAGAAAAATATAAAGATTCTGGTTTTAATATGAAAGCAACCAATGAAAAACATATTCAAAAGGAAAAACCAGGAAGTATCACTACTGTTAGAGACGAAGAGACAAGCATGAATGAAAATGGAAACAATGTTAACTTAGATTTAGAAAAGGTAAATCAAGCAGCAAATACTTTAATGTATCAAGCATTAACATCACGTGCCAGTGGAAAGTTAGCATCAATGAAAACTGTGATTGGAGGAAATTAAAATGGGAATGTTTGATTCAATGAGAATTAGTGCCAGTGGATTATCAGCAGAAAGATTAAGAATGGATACCATAAGCTCTAATGTGGCAAATGCTCAAACAACAAGAACAGAAAATGGTGGACCATATGTGAGAAAGGTAGCTGTTTTTAAGGAAGCATTAGATGAAGCAGGAAGATGCAAAGGTATATCAGCAGTGGGAATAGTAAATGATGAATCAGAGCTGGAAAGGGTGTACGATCCTACTCATGTGGACGCTGATGAAGACGGATATGTAACTATGCCTAATGTGAACATATTAAATGAAATGGCAGATATGATAGTTGCTACTAGAACATATGAAGCTAATGCTGATGCATTAAGTGCATCTAAATCAATGTTTACTACAGCATTATCTATAGGAAAATAGGAGGATATAACAAATGAAGATAGACAATTTTACACCCAGTGAAAAAATATTTGAAAAAAGAATAGCAATAGAAGATGAAAAAAAGGATGGATTTGGACAAGTATTTAAAAGTGCATTACAAGCTGTTAATGATAAACAAGTTTATTCTGATGAAATGACAAATAAACTTGTTTTAGGTGAAGATGTGGAAATTCATGAGGTAATGCTGGCAGCAGAAGAAGCTTCATTGGCATTACAAACAGCAGTGCAAGTTAGAAATAAATTAACAGAAGCAATTAAAGAATTAACAAATTTACAAATATAGTTAGGAGTGCTTAAGCATGGACAAGTTTTTAGAAGTTTTTAAAAAGCTTTTAGAAAAATTTAAAAATTTAAGCAAAGGTGTAAAGATAGCGTCAATTATATCTGCTATAACACTTATCATAGCTATTTCATCATTGTTTTTTTATCAATCTTCCAATAAATATTCTGTTTTGTTTTCAGGTTTAGACTCAGCAGATTCAAAAACAGTTTTAAGTGCATTGGAGGAGCAAGGTGTAGATTTTAAAGTTGAAGGTGATTCAATTTTAGTAGATAAATCTGTAGTAGATAAGCTTAGATTACAATTAGCTTCTAATTTAACTATGGGGAGTACAGGCTATGAACTAATGGACTCAGGAAGCTCTTTTGGTATGACTGAAGAAGAATTTCAAATTAAAAAACTTAGAATGCAACAAGGTGAATTAGAAAAAACCATAAAGAGTTTTGAACAAATAAGTGATGCAAGAGTACATATTACTCTTCCTACAAATTCGGTATTTGCCGATGAAAAAGAACCAGGAAGTGCAGCAGTATATGTTAAGTTAGTAGCAGGAAAAACTTTATCACAAGAGCAAGTTAAATCAATAGTGGCTTTAGTTTCAGGAAGTACAGCCATATCTAAGGATAATATTCAAGTAATGGATAGCAATATGAATCTTTTATCAGAAGATTCAAGCTTTAAATTAGATGAAAATAGTGATCAAAATGTAACTTCTACTTCCATTGCAACTCAATTAGAGTTAGAAAAGAAGTATGAAGCTCAATTACAAAAATCAATTTTAGAACTTTTAACACCGGTATTAGGAAATGGAAAAGTTAAAGTAATGGTAAGTGCTGATTTAGATTTTGATTCAACAAAGGTTACAGAAACAGTGGTGGATCCTAATAAAGTAATAATCAGTCAAAAGACTTCAAAAAGTGAGAATAATTCATCAGAAGGTAATGATAATGCAAGTGGCAGCGGAAGTGTAATTGATGAAAATATGGGAAATACAATAGTTACCAATGATAAAAACACAAAGAGTACAACTGAAGAACAAACAACTAATTATGAAGTTGGAAAAACTGAAACAATAAAAATTAAAGCTCCAGGTGAAGTTAAATCATTAAGTGCATCAGTAATAGTTGATGGAGAAATCAATGATGCATTAAGAACTGCCATTGAACAATCTGTGTCAGCAGCAGTAGGGTTAAATGCTGAAAGAGGAGATACAGTTAGTGTAGCAGGAATTACATTTAACACTAAAGATACAGGAAATATTACTGATCCATTTGCAGAGCCAGAAGCAAATAATAACAATATGATTTATATGATTATTGCAGGAGTAGTAGGTGCTATTTTATTAATAGTATTTATTGTGTTAAGAAGTAAAAAGAAAAAGGCTAATAAAGAAGTGGTTACAGAAGAAGAAGGAAATCTACTGGATATAGTTATAGAAGATAAGATTTCAAAAGTAGAGGAAGAAGAATTAAAACCTATAGAGTTTGAAGTTCCAAGTCAAAATATACATATTGAAAATGAAATTAAGAAATATGCAGCAGAAAAGCCACAACAGGTAGCTGATATAGTTAAATCTTGGTTAGTAGAAAGTGAGAGATAGATAAATGGCGAAAAAACAATTAACAGGTATTCAAAAGTCAGCTCTATTATTTATTACTTTAGGGCCAGAAGCATCAGCAGATATTTTAAAAAGATTACCTGAAACTGAAATACAAAAGATAACTTATGAAATAGCAAATATTTCAACTGTTACATCAGAGCAAAGACATAGCATATTAGAAGAGTTTTTAGAAATGAATAAGGCTAAAGATTATCTTCTAGAAGGTGGACTTGACTATGCTAAAGAATTACTATCTAAAGCTTTAGGACCACAAAGAGCAGGGGAAATATTAAACAAGGTAGCAGAAGCATCACAACTTAATAGACCTTTTGCCATAGCAAGAAAGGCAGATGCTCAGCAAATACTTAATATCATTAATTATGAACATCCTCAAACCATTGCATTAATACTTTGCTATTTACAAGTGGAAAAGGCAGCTCAGATAATTGCTGAGCTACCTGAGGAAATTCAAAGTGAAGTAGCTTTAAGAATAGCTACTATGAATACTACATCACCAGATGTTATTAGAGAAATAGAAAAAGTATTAGATGATAAGTTATCTACTATTGTTAAAACTGAAACTACAGTATTAGGTGGAATAGATACTTTAGTAGGTATATTAAATCAAGTTGATAGAACAACTGAAAAGAATATAACTGAAAGCTTACAAGAACAAGATTATGAGCTTGCAGAGAAAATCAAAAGCTGTATGTTTGTATTTGAAGATATTCTTACTCTTGATGATGTGGCAATTCAAAGAATTCTTAGAGATGTTGAAACTAAAGAACTTGCTCTTGCTCTTAAGGGAGCTTCAGAAGAAGTGGCAAATGTTATTTATAAAAATCAATCTAAGAGAGCAGCAGCTTCATTAAAAGAGGATATTGAATACTTAGGACCAGTAAGATTAACTGATGTTGAAAAAGCACAACAACAAATTGTAGCTGTTATTAGAAGATTAGAAGATGCACAAGAAATAATTATTTCAAGAGGTGGAGAAGATGCACTCATCATGTAATCTTATAAAATCTAGTAATACATCTGTTAAAGGTGATATTGAAATAGTAACAGAATGTGTTGTTACTGAAGAAGAGCAACATTTTCAAGAAATTGAAAATAATCAAATTAAAAGCTATGAAGTCATTGGCGCAAGTATATTAGATAAGGCAAGAAAAGATTCTGATCATATTATTATGGAAGCTTTTCAATATTCAAAAAATATTGAAAAAGAAGCTTATGAAAAAGGATATGCTCAAGGTGTAAATAATGGATATGAAGATGGCAATAAGCAGGGATATGCAGAATCAAAGGAAGAAGCTAAAAGTATCATAGAAGAAGCTGTAAAAAAAGCTAGAGAAATTTTATTAAGTGCTGAAAAGCAAGTGGAAGATTATAAAATAAAAAAAGAGAAGGAAATAGTAAAACTTTCATTGGAAATGGCAAAGATTATAACAAATAAAAATTTTGAAAATGATGAAAGTGTTATAAGCTTAATTAATCCTGTACTGGAGCAATTTAGAGGTGAAGAAAATATAGTTATAAAATGTAATGGAAACTATATTGTGGCCATTGAGTCTAAAGTTAATGAATGGAAAAAGTCATATGCTATTTCTGGGGAAATACTAGTTCTTGAAGATCCATTAATGGAACTTGGAAATGCAGTTTTGGAAAAAAGTACAGGTAAAGTTGTAGTTGGTTTAGATGTTAGCTTAGAAAAATTAGAAGAATCTATAAAGGAATTTTGTGGTGAAGAAGATGCTTAATATAGATTTTAATTTAATTAGGAAAAGAGTTAATGAAATAGATACTACTTACTGTGAAGGCATAGTAAGTGAAGTTATAGGTCTTACCATTGAAGTGCAGGGAATAAAAGCTTTTGTTGGGGAAGTTTGCACTATATATAATGTTTATAATAATCCTGTAAGTTGTGAAGTGGTAGGGTTTAAAAATAACAAAGTCATATTAATGCCTTTAGGTGAACTTGTAGGTATATCTCCAGGCTGTATAGTTGTTCCTGAAAGAAGACCTCTTGAAGTACAGTGTTCTGATGATTTAATGGGAATGGTATTAGATGGTTTAGGTAAACCAATATATGGTGGAGAACTTTTAACTGGAACACCATATCCTTTAGAAAATCAACCACCAGATCCATTAAAAAGAAAAAGAATAAAGGATATACTACCTACAGGGGTAAGAGCCATTGATGGTTTTCTAACTTGTGGTGATGGACAAAGAATAGGTATTTTTGCAGGTTCAGGAGTAGGTAAGAGTACAACATTAGGAATGATTGCAAGAGAAGCAGAGGCAGATGTTAATGTTATATGTCTAATTGGAGAAAGAGGCCGTGAGGTTCTTGAGTTTATTGAAAAAGACTTGGGACCGGAAGGTATGAAAAAATCAGTGGTAGTTTGTGCTACTTCTGATAAATCAGCCTTAGAAAGAGTTAAAGGTGCATTAACAGCCACTGCCATAGCAGAATACTTTAGAGATAAAGGTAAGAAAGTTATTCTTATGATGGATTCTGTAACAAGATTTGCCATGGCGCAAAGAGAAATTGGACTTGCCATTGGAGAGCCACCAGCACAAAAGGGGTATACACCGTCAGTTTTTGCTAAGTTACCAAAGCTTTTAGAAAGAGCTGGTACATCAGATGTTGGTTCCATAACAGGTTTTTATACGGTACTAGTTGATGGTGATGACTTTAATGAGCCTATTGCAGATACAGTAAGAGGTATACTTGATGGTCATATAGTTCTGTCAAGAGCATTGGCTCACAAGAATCATTACCCAGCCATTGATGTATTAAATAGCGTAAGTAGATTAATGTCTCAAATAGCTGATGATAAGCATAAAGCAGTATCATCACAAGCAAGAGACTTACTTGCTACTTATAAGGAATCAGAAGACCTTATAAATTTAGGCGCGTATGTTAAGGGCTCCAGTAAAAAGATAGATTTGGCTATTCAATTTAATGATAGTATTAATGCTTATTTAAAGCAAGGAATTGATGAAAAAACAACTTTTGCAGATAATTTAAATAATTTATTTGCTATATTTGGATGATAATTTTAGGAGAGATTAATTTTGGCAAATGGATTTAAATTTTCTCTTGAGAAATTGTTAGAAATGAGAAAAACAAGAGAAGAAGAAGGTAAGAAGCTTTTTAATAATAGTCAGCAGGAACTGCAAAAGTCCATTAATAAGTTAAATGATCTTAGTGATAAGTATAAACAATATAATGGAATTGCAGCAGGAGAAACTGTTATATATCAAAAATTAAAGAAAAATTATTTAATAGCTTTAAATAAAGGTATTGAACAAACTGAAATAGAAATAGAGAAAAAACAAAAAGAAGTAGATTATAGAAGAGAGCAATTAAAGGTTAGGCAAATTGAAAGAAAAACTGTAGATATATTAAGAGAAAAGAGATTTAATCAGTTTATGGCAGATGAAAAAAGAAAAGAAGAAATAGCCAATGATGAATTTGCACTATATGCTCATATGAGAAAGATTGGAAAGGAGGTGAAAGAACATGGATTTAGGTAATTTAAATGCTGTAATAGCCAATATGGGAAAAGTTGATAATAACAGTAATGTTAATGGTGATAATTCAGTTAAAACCAAAAATGAAAGCAGTAATGGTAATTTTAAATCAGTGATGAGTTCCAAGGAAGATTCTCTTTCTAAAACTACAGAAGATAACAAAACAACTGTTGAAAATGTATCTAAAGATATAAATGAAGCTATAGATAAAACTGAAGTTATTGAAAAAATTGAAAATGGAACTAAGGAAGAAATAATTGAAGAAGTAATGGTATTACTTCAAGCATTAAATATTCCAGTTATTGATAATAGTAATTTACCTATAAAAATTTATTTAGAATCTGGCAATACTTCTAGTTTAGATTGTATCAATACTTTAAAAAATATAAATTATTTAAGTGAAATTGCTGATTTAAATATTTCATCAGAGCTAATAAATAACAATAACTCTAATGTGTTAGAAAATATAAATTTACTTAAAAATAATACTGTATTTGAATCAGAAAATATTAATATATTTGAAAATGTAATAGAAGAAGTGTCTTTAAATAATAGTGAAAATATAGATTTAAATGAAGAAACATCATCTAATATAATCAATTTGCCTATTAAAGAAATTGTTAAAACTTTAAATTTAGAAGAAGATAAAGTTGTTACAACAGATAATATAGATAAAATATTAACTGTTTTGTGCGATAAAGATGGCAATGAAATTAAAAAGGATAAATTTATAGAAGTTGTGGATAGTTCTAAAGGCGAAAGTAAAAAGGATACTTCACAAGGTGTTGAAATGTTAAAGATGGTATTTAATATAGATAAATCTAATGGTGAGCAAAAAGGTGAAGAAGATATTTTAGCCAAGCTTATGACAATGGATGAAGACATAAATAAAGTTGAAGATTACATAGTTGAAGACACACCTATATTTACAGAAGTTTTAAATAGTAAAAATGATGTTGCTTCAAGTCTAATATCAGAGGTGAAACCTGTGGCAGTTTCAAGAGAAACAGTAGCTACTGATGTGGTTTCTAATGTTAAGTATATGGTTAAAAATCAAGTGGAGCAACTTACTGTAAAGATATATCCTAAGGAATTAGGTGAAATAACCATAAAGATAATATCTGAAGATGGAATAATGAAGGCAGATATTAAATCAACATCTAAAGAAACATATACATTGTTAAATTCTAATATGGAAGAAATTAAAAAGCATTTAAGCAATGAAAGTTTAATTATTAAAGAAGTAAATATTGGCTTATATGAAGATACTACTTATTATAGTGGACAAGGTTTTAGTAATGAATTTAATGATGAAAGAAATAAAGAAAATTATTTTGTAGAAGATAATGATTCTATAAATATACATAAAGAAGAAAATGAAGAAATTTCAGAAGAAATTTCTAATGTTAACTTATTAGCATAGGAGAGAATACATATGTCAGATATAAGTACAATTTCAGGGCAAAGTAGAGCTGGTGGTAATTATACTGTTGGAGGAAAAACTGATAGAGGAACTTCAATTGTTGAAGCAGGTGGAAGTGTAGATAAAAATGCATTTTTACAAATATTAGTTGCAGAATTATCTAATTTAGATCCAACGGCTGATACAGATTCAACACAATACATATCACAATTAGCACAGTTTTCAACTATGGAACAAATGTCTAATTTAAATACTACAATGTCTAATTCAGCAGCATATAACTTAGTAGGTAAAGGTGTTACAGTTAATGTTCTTGATAATAAAGGTATTCCTTACACTGGTATAGTTAGAGGTGTAAGTGGAAACAATGGGACGAGTTATACAGTATCAATAGAGGTTTATGAGGATAATCAAACAAAGTATATTGATGTTCCAATGAGTAGTATTCAAACGGTTTTAGATGTAGGAGACTCATCACTTTCAGCTTTAAATAATATGAATACAAATATTGCGATGATGACAGCAAGTTCTTATATAGGAAAATATGTGGAGCTTACTGAAAGTAAAGAAAATGGTAATAAAGAAAAGGTAACAGGACAAGTTATGTCTGTATCTAGAGAAAATGGTGCTATAAATATTAAAGTTAAGCTTTTAGATGGAGAAGTAAAGACTTACGACTATAGTTTAGTTGAAAAGGTGCAAGATACTCCAATATAACAAAAGAAGGTGAGTTATGGGGTATAGAATAGTTAATGGAAGAGCATATGCTGTAGGTAATTTTTTTAACCTGGAAAGTGAAGCAAAATTAACTAATGGTAACACAGGGGAAGTTAGCTTTAATGATGTATTAAATAATATAAAGACAGAAAATGAAGGATTTATTTTATCTAAACATGCTTGTAAAAGATTCAATGAAATAAGCTTTTCAAGAGATGATATGAATGTGATAAATAATGGTTTTGATTTAGCAAAAGAAAAGGGTGCTAAAAATGCAGTGTTTATATATAAGGATGTGGCATTAATAGCTAATATAAAAAATAGAACAATAATAACTGCTGTAGAGAAAGAAAGAGCAGAAAATAATGTTTTTACCAATATAGATAGTGTAGTTATATTATAAAAATTTATTAGGCTGGACCAAATATGGAGGCCTTGTCTTGTGGAAAGATAGAAGCAAGAAACAAATGAAAAATTTTTAGGAGGAAATATTTATGTTAAGATCGTTATATTCAGGGATTTCAGGAATGAAAGTAAATCAAACTAAGTTAGATGTTATAGGTAATAACTTAGCCAATGTAAGTACAACAGCATTTAAAGGATCAAGAGTAAATTTCAGTACTACAATAAGTCAAACATTAGGTAGTGCCAGTGCAGCATCAGATTCTTTAGGAGGTGTTAATGGTAAGCAAGTAGGTCTTGGAGCACAAATTGCCAGTATAGATAAAATAATGTCTCAAGGTTCAATGCAATCAACATCAAGATCTCTTGACGTAGCAGTAGATGGAAGTGGATACTTTATGGTAGCTACTGGACCAGCACTTACAGGAAATGCTAATGACTCTATAACAATAGCAAATAATGGAATAGGAAATATGCCAGCTAACAATTCAGTGGCATATACAAGAGATGGTTCTTTTGTGTTAGATAATGAAGGTAATCTTTTAACATCAAAAGGTTATAGAGTTTTAGGGTTTGCTATGGAAACTACAAATCCTCCACAAAATACTAAAATTGATAATATAGAGGATGATGGAAATGTATTATATGTAGAATCAAATAATAGTACAAAAGCTATAGATGATAAATTAGTATCTTTAAAAATACCTGATAAAGTAACAAAAATTGATGCACAGGGCAAAAGAACAGATGTTGCGATAAAGAGTTTTAATATATCTGCTGATGGATTAATAACAGGTGTATTAGAAACTGGTGAAATAACAGCTCTTGGTCAAATAGCTATGTCAAGCTTTAAAAATGAAGTTGGTTTAACAGATATAGGAAACAATATGTATGAACCTTCAGGAAGTTCAGGAGCAGCAATAATTTCAAGTGGTAAAAATAGTACTGCCGGTAGAGATAGCTCAGGATATGGAGATATTCTTCAAGGATATTTAGAAATGTCAGGAGTAGATATGGCAGAACAATTTACTGATATGATAGTTGCCACTAAAGCTTTCCAAGCAGCAGGAAAAACAATCACTACAGGTGATGAAATTCTTTCAGAAATAATTAACTTAAAGAGATAGTTTGTAAATTATTAATTGTGAGCAATGAATGATGGATTAAATTTAATTTATCATTCAGCTCATAAATTATAGTAAAAAATTGAATTACCAAAAATGAGTTAATTATTTTTAATTGATTCATTATTGGTAATTCAATAAGCAAGAAAGGTGTTAGTATGATTGATTTAACAGCAATGAATAATAAAGAATTTACTTTAAATGCAGATCATATAGAAAAGATTGAAGAAGTTCCTGAAACTTTAATAACACTTACCAATGGGAAAAAGTATATTGTTTTAGAAACTATACATGAAGTAAAAGATAAGGTTATAAGATATAAAAATAGAATAGCTACGTATAGAATTTAGGGGGAATTGATGTGAAGAAAACAGATATTATGACGCCGGCTGGGTTTGTACTTGGAGCTGCCTTAATAGGATATGGAATTGTTTCTGGAGGTCCTTTTAGTATATTTATTGATATTCCATCAATATTCATATGTGTTGGAGGATCTTTAAGTGCTTTATTTATCACATATACTATGGATGAAATAAAAGAGATGTTTGGAAGTCTTGGTAATGCATTTAAAGAAAGCAGTGCTTCTCAAAAAGATATAATAGTCCAGTTTTCAAATCTTTCACAAAGAGCAAGAAAAGACGGTTTATTATCTTTAGAAGAAGATATAAGTAATTTAGAAGATCCATTCTTAAAAAAGGGTATGCAAATGGTTGTTGATGGTATTGAGCCGGAAACTATTAAGGAAATATTAGAACTAGATATATATGAAACTGAAAATAGAGGAATGAATGTGGCAGGTATGTATACTGCTTGGGGTGGATACGCTCCAGGGTTTGGTATGATAGGTACATTAATAGGGCTAGTTCAAATGATGCAAAACTTAAATGATATTCAAAGTATAGCTGTTGGTATGGGAGTTGCACTTCTTACAACTTTCTATGGTTCATTCTTAGCTAATTACTTTTGTAATCCAATAGGTGCAAATTTAAAAAGACAATGTGCATTAGAAACTGGTACAAGAACTATGATGTTAGAAGGTATATTAGCAATACAATCAGGTGTTAACCCAAGAATTGTAGAAGAAAAACTTTTAACTTATTTATCTGCAAAAGAAAGATTAGAATATATAAATAGTAATACAGAAAATACAGAAGGAGTTGCATAAGTTATGGCAAGGAAAAAAGTACAGCGTGATGAACCAAGCGGTGATGAATGGTTAGCTACCTACTCTGATTGTGTTACTCTTTTGATGACTTTTTTTGTTCTTTTATATGCAATGTCTTCTACTGATGAAGCTAAAATGAGAGCACTTTCTCAAGCTTTCAGAAGTGTAATGGCAGGTGAAGTTGGTGATAGTATTTTAGAATATAATTTATATAATGGTGATGTTCCTTTAATTGGTGGAGAAACACCAACAGATACTGTAGATGGTGAAAATATTGAAGAAAGTATGTACTATCAAGTAAGTAAATTTGTTAAGGAGCATGAATTAGAAGCGGCAGTAGAAATAATTGAAACTGAACAAGGTGTTGCCATTCAAGTTAGAGAAAGTATACTTTTTGAAACTTCAAAATCAACTTTAAGGGAAGATAGCAAGGCAGTATTATCATCTATTGCAGAATTATTATCTTCTATAGATAATACTATTGTAGTAGAAGGGCATACTGATAATAGACCTATTTCTACAGCAGAATTCCCTTCTAACTGGGAATTGTCAGTGGATAGAGCTGTAAATGTAGTAAAATATTTTGTTGAAAATACAGGCATAGATCCAAAAAGATTAAGTGCTACAGGATATGGTGAACATCATCCAGTGGTGCCTAATGATACTGAAGAAAATATGGCTAAAAATAGAAGAGTAAATATTTTAATTATAGCTGATGATAAGGAGTAAGAAATGGCAGAAGAAAAGAAAAAAGGTAAAGGTAAACTAATTATTATTATAGTTGTAGGATTATTACTGCTAGGTGGAGGAGTTTTTGCTGGAGTATATTATGGTATGTCAAAGGCAAATTCTGAAGAAGCACCAATAGTAGAAGCTTATACTGAATTAGGGCAATTGCTTGTAAATTTAAGTGATGAAGGTAGCAAGAAATATGTGCAAATGACTGCTACTGTTACTTATGACAGTGCTAATACAGAAGTAGGAGAAGAAATTACTACTAAGCTTGTTGCTTTAAGAGATTCAGCAATATTTTATTTAAAATCTTTAAAAACTTCAGATTTTACTGCTGATAATGAAGTTAATTTAAAGAGAGATTTAGTACAAAGATTAAATTCAAATTTAAAATCTGGAACTATTATAGATATTAAATTTAATGAACTTTTAGTTCAATAATAGGAAGTACATATATATGGAATTTGTATTGATGAGTATTAAAATTATAGGAACATTAATAGTTCTTATACTTTTAATGCTCTTACTATTAAAATTTAATGAAAGCAAATTAAATGAGGTAAATTCAAGAAAAACTATAAGAGTAATTGAAAGAACTCAGTTATCAAAAGATGTATCTTTAGATAGGAAAAAAAGCATATGTAATGTCAGTATCACCTTCTAAAGGTGAATTTATAAAAGAGCTAACTGAAGAAGAGCTAAATGAGATTGAAGTTTTAAAGAAATTTGAAATTGAAAAAAATAAAGAAGCTTTTAATAATATTATAAAGCCTTTTGAGGAAGTAATAAATAAACTAAAGAAAAGGAAAAATAAATATGAAAAATAAAAAAGCTTATAAATTAATAGTGTTTTTTATAATAGCAATTACTTTCATGATTCCAAAGGAAGCTTTTGCATCGCCACATTTTAATTTATCTGTTAGTAGTGGAGATACTCCAGCAGATTATGTGGATAGTATAAAAATACTTATATTTTTTACAATGTTAACATTATTACCATCATTTATAATAATGTTTACATCATTTACTAGAATAACGGTGGTCTTTTCATTATTAAAGAATGCCATAGGAGCACAGCAATCAATACCTAGTCAAATTTTAGTTGGATTAGCTATTTTTTTAACTATTTTCATAATGCAACCAGTATATACAGAAATAAATGAAGTTGCATTAAAGCCGTATTCAAATGAAGAAATAACTTTTGAGCAAGCACTTGAAAATGCATCTAATCCAATAAAGGATTTTATGTTAAAAGAAACAAGGCAAAAGGATTTGGAATTATTTGTTGATGCCGCAAAGCTTAATAGTGGAGAATTAACAAGAAAAAATATTCCTTTATATTCTATTGTTCCTGCTTTTGCCATAAGTGAATTAAAAACAGCATTTCAAATAGGATTTTTATTATTTGTACCATTTATGGTAATAGATATGATAGTAGCCAGTGTGCTTATGTCTATGGGTATGATGATGCTTCCACCAACAGTTATATCTTTGGCATTTAAATTGTTATTATTTGTAATGGTAGATGGATGGAATTTAATTGTAAAATCATTAATTACAAGTTTTTCGTGAGGTGAATAAAAGTGAGTGAAGCGTTATTAAATGGGATAATAAAAGAGTCTATAATGACAGTAATAAAGGTGGCAGGACCTTTTTTAGCTGCTGCATTAATTATAGGTCTTATAATAAGTATAATTCAAGCAACAACCCAAATACAGGAACAAACTTTAACTTTTGTTCCAAAATTGTTAGGAATATGTGCAATAGGATTATTTTTAGCTTCTTGGATATCAAAAACTATGGTTCAATATACAGAAAATATATATAATATCATTACTAAGATATCTTAGGGGGATAAATGATAGATTCAGCAATTATTTTTACTGTTATGTTTATCTTCGTAAGATTATCAGCATTTTTTATAGTTTTTAATATTATTTTTCCAAGTGGAACACCAAAGGTACTGAAATTAGCTATTCCAATGATTTTAGCTTTTGCAATTGAACCAACGGTTTCCAATGTAAGTATGGAGATTATAAATAATAATAATAAGCTACTGATATATTTTTTAAACGAAGGGATTACTGGAGCACTTTTAGGACTTGTAACTAAAAGTTTATTTCAAATATTAAAGCTTGCTGGAAGTTGGATTGATCTTCATATAGGATTTAGTATGTTGTCACTGGCAGATGCTAGTGCATCATCAACTACCACTGTAACAGGAAAGTTACTTGAATATTGTACTTTAGTATTATTTTTTATAACAGATGCACATCATTTGATCATTAAGTCATTAATAGAAAGTTTTTCAGTTGTTTCTGTAGGTTCATCAATAATTTCATCAGAATCTATGATGGAAAGTATGCAGATAATAATAGAATATTTCTTTATGGGAATAAAAATTGCATTACCTATAGTTATTATAATTATAATGACAGATATATGTATGGGATTAGTATCTAGAGTAGTTCCACAAATAAATGTAATGATTTTAGGTATGCCTGTAAAGATGATAGTAGGGTTATTAATGATTACACTTTCTATAGCGATAATAAATAAAGTTTTTATAGGTGCTTTAAGTTATTTACCTTCAGTTATAAGAAGAATATTAAATGTAGCTCCTGTAGCACTTATTTTTATGTCAGATGATAAAACAGAAGAAGCTACGCCTAAAAAGAAGTCTGATGCTAGAAAAAAAGGTCAAATTGCTAAAAGTAAAGATGTAGGAATTGCTCTTACTACCATAGCAACTTTATTGGTGATTATGACTTTAAGTGATAAGATAATTAATAACTTTAAGGAAATAATAATTTACTATTTAAGCAATGTAGGCTCTATGGAGTTAACAGATGGTTTATTAAAGTCAATTGCAAGTAATTCTTTTACTAAATTTGCTTCAACAGTTATATTGGTAGTAATACCTATAATGGTTGCAGGAATAGTAGCTAGTTTAATGCAAACAGGATTTTTATTAACTGGAGAACCATTAAAACCTTCTTTAAAAAAGCTTAATCCTTTAAATGGTATTAAAAATATGTTTTCTAAGAAAAGTGCCTTTGACCTTTTAAAGAATCTATTGGTGGTAACTATTGTTACTTACATTGGATATTCTTATATGAAAGATAATTATAATGATATTCTTCATATATCAACATTAAATGTTTCAAGTATAGGTAGTGAAATAAAACAGATAGTTGTTGGTTTATTTACTAAAATAGTAATACTTTTAATAGTGCTGGCAGCTACTGATTATTTTATTCAATTTAGGTTCCATAATAAAGAGCTTAGAATGTCTAAGCAAGAAATAAAGGATGAATATAAGCAGATGGAAGGGGATCAACAGGTAAAGGCTAAGATAAAGCAAAAACAAAGAGCCATGATAACTCAAGGTATGATGAATGCCGTGGGAGATGCCACTGTAGTTATTACCAACCCAACTCATATAGCTGTAGCTATAAAGTATGAAGATGGACAGAATAATGCACCTAAATTGGTTGCAAAGGGAATAGATCATTTAGCCATTAGAATTAAGGAAAAGGCCAAGGAAAATGATGTTCCAATAATAGAAAATAAACCTTTAGCAAGAATGATTTATAAAGAGGTAGAATTGGACAGAGAAATACCACAGGAAATGTATCAAGCTGTAGCTGAAATTCTTGTGGCTATATATAAAATGAAAAAATAAGATAATTAAAAGGATTGATGAAATTGGCTATCGATAGAAAGTTTAATTTAAAAGAAAATCTTGATGTGTTGGTGGCTTTTGGGGTAATTGGTATTGTACTTATGATAATAATACCATTACCATCAATAGCTTTAGATATTTTACTGGCACTCAACATAACTTTATCAATTATTGTAATAATGATTACTATGTTTACCACAAGCGTACTACAATTATCAGTTTTCCCAACATTACTATTGGTAGTTACCTTATTTAGATTGGGGCTTAATATTTCTTCTACAAGACTTATATTAAGTAAAGGTGATGCAGGAAGTATAATTACTGCCTTTGGTGATTTCGTAGTTGGTGGAAATTATGTTGTTGGAGTTATTATATTCTTAATAATTATGATAATACAGTTTCTTGTTATAACTAATGGGTCTACTAGAGTTGCAGAAGTTTCTGCAAGATTTACATTAGATGCAATGCCTGGTAAGCAAATGAGTATTGATGCTGATTTAAATTCAGGATTAATAGATGAAGCAACGGCTAAAAAAAGAAGAGCTGATTTGCAGTCTGAAGCAGATTTTTATGGAACCATGGACGGGGCATCTAAGTTTGTTAAAGGTGATGCTGTAGCAGGTATAATAATTACTGTAATAAATGTTTTAGGTGGAATTATAATTGGTATTACTCAAATGGGTATGTCAGCTGGAGAGGCAGCTAGTCGTTTTGTTATTTTAACAATAGGTGATGGGCTTGTAAGTCAGGTTCCAGCATTACTTATTTCTACTGCTGCTGGTATTCTTGTAACTAGATCAAATTCAAAAAATAATTTCGGTAAAACTTTAACTACTCAGTTATCAGCTTTCCCAGTGGCTCTTGGAATTGCAGCAACAATAATGTTTGCCTTTGCAATAATACCATCAATGCCAACAGTACCATTTGCATTGGCAGGGGCATCTATGGGTGGATTATCATTTATGCTTATAAAGGAAGAGGAAAAGAAACAAGAAGTTGCTATGGTTCAAGAAGTTGAAGAGCAAGAAGAGCAAATAAGAAAAGAACCTGAGAATGTTATGAATTTAATTTCTGTAGAACCTATGGAAGTTGAAATTGGATATGGTCTTATACCTTTAGCTGATGAAAGAAATGGTGGAGATTTATTACAAAGAATAGCTTCAGTTAGAAGACAGTGTGCCATTGAAATGGGTATAATTGTACAGCCTATTAGAATAAGGGATAATTTACAGCTTAAAAATAATGAGTACATATTAAAAATTAGGGGAACAGTGATAGTTTCCTCTGAATTGATGCCAAACATGCTTCTTTGTATGGATCCATCAGGAGAAAGTGGCACTATGCCAGGAATTAAAACTATTGAACCAACATTTGGTCTGCCAGCTGTATGGATAAATGCAGATCAAAAAGAAGAAGCTGAAATAAGAGGATTTACAGTGGTAGATCCAATAACAGTAATGGTTACTCACTTAACTGAAACTATAAAATCTCATGCACATGAATTATTAGGACGTCAAGAAGTTAAGATGATAGTTGATAATATGAAGGAGAAGTATAGCACAGTTGTAGAGGAACTTATACCTGATTTAATGACCATCGGTGAAGTACAAAAGGTATTACAAAATTTATTAAGAGAAAAGGTACCAGTAAAGGATACTGTAACAATTTTTGAATCTTTAGCAGATAATTCAAGAAATACTAAGGATATAGAGTTATTAACTGAATATGTAAGATTTGCTATGGCAAGAACCATATGTAATACAGTAGTAGATGAAAATAGAACCGTTACAGTGATCACATTAGATCCACAAATTGAAAATATAATTGCAAATAATACACAAAAATCTCTGCAAGGATCATTCCCATCAGTTGATCCAGAAACAACTACAAGGATTTTAGAAAAAATACGTCAAACAATAGATAGTGTTTATTTCTATAATAATCAACCAATTATTTTGGTATCACCTAATATAAGACCAGTATTTAGAAAACTTATAGAAATGGTATTTCCACATGTTATGGTACTTTCTTTAAATGAAATACCAAATGATGTACAAATAAGAACAGAAGGAGTTGTAGCTTTATAATGATAATAAAAAAATATGTAGTTAAAAATATGAATGAGGCTATGACGAGAATTAGATATGAACTAGGAAAAGATGCAATAATTATAAGTCAAAGAAAGATAAGACAATCAGGATTTAAAAAATACTTTTCACCTAAGCTTATAGAAGTTACAGCAGCCTTAGAAAACACTACAGAACCAATGAAAACACAAAAACCACAAAGTACTTTTGCAAGTAGTGATGTGTTAAAGGAATCTGTTGAAAGTATTAAAGCAATAATGAATAAGGATGTTGTAAAACCTAAAGAAGAAGAGAAAAATGTTCTTGAAGATGAAGTTAAAGAAATGAAGAGTATTTTAAATGAGATATTAAATAATACTAAAGGTGAAGATAATGAAGATTTATTATTAAATTATGTTAATAGTCTTGATTTAAATCCTGTTTATTTAGAAGAGTTTAGAAGAGTTTGGAATGAAGCTGAAGATAAAGAAGAAGCCATGAAAAGTTATTTGTCAGAGGTAGTACAAATATCAAATGAAGATATCAATGGTAGAGTTGTGTTGGTTGGACCTACAGGTGTAGGAAAAACCACCACAATAGCAAAATTAGCAGGAAAATTAGCTCTTATGGATAAGAAAAAAGTTGGGTTAATCACCATAGATACTTATAGAATTGGAGCTGTAGAACAACTTAAAACTTATGCAGAAATAATGAATATACCATTTAGAGTTGTTATAACCATAAAAGAAATGGAAGAAGCAATTAATTCCATGACAGATTTAGATGTGGTATTAATAGATACCACTGGAAGAAGCAGTAAGAATAATATGCAGATTTCAGAACTAAGAGCTTTTGTTCAAAAAGCTAATCCAGATCATACTCTTATGGTTATGAGTAGTACAACTAAAAATAAAGATGTAAAGATGATACTTAAAGGTTATGAGCAAATAGAGTACGAAAAGCTTATTATTACAAAGTTAGATGAAACTTCATCATATGGAATTATACATACCATATTAAAGGAAAGTAATAAGCCGGTAGCTTTTTTAACTACAGGTCAAAATGTACCAAATGACATAAGGGTTCCAAGTAAAGATGAAATTATTAAGCTTATAATGGGAGAAGATTCAATATGATGGACCAGGCAGAAATTTTAAGACAATTAGCTAGTAAAAGTAGTGGATTAAATGAAAAATCAAAAATTATAACTATAACTTCAGGAAAAGGTGGAGTAGGTAAAAGTAATTTTGTAGTAAACTTAGCAATAGCTCTTGCAAAAGAAGGGAAAAAAATATTGCTTTTTGATGCTGATATTGGTATGGGAAATGATGATGTATTAATGGGAATATATCATAAGTACAATATTATGGATGTTATAAATGGTGAAGTTTCAATTGAAAATGGAATTATTGAAGGGCCACATGGAATTCACTTATTACCTGGAGGAACAGGAATAAATAATATTGAAGATTTGACAGAAGAACAAAGAGAAAGATTTATTTCAGAAATAGATAGAATTGATGGATATGATTATATATTAATTGATACAGGTGCTGGAATAAGTAGAACAGTTCTTGCTTTTATTGCTAGTTCTGATGAAGCTATATTTATTTTAACACCAGAACCTACATCATTGACGGACGGATATAGCCTATTTAAAGCACTTAAGCATTTTAAAATAGAAACTCATGTTAATATAGTAATTAATAGAGTTATAAGTGAAACAGAGGGAAAATCAACATTTAATAAATTTGACTTAGCAACTAGAAAATTTTTAAATGGATATCCAAGTTATTTGGGATGTATATATGAGGATAAGCATATTACCATGGCAGTGAGAAATCAAATTCCTATAGTAATAAAATATCCTAAATCTGAAGCAGCAAAATCCATAGTGCATGTATCAGAAAAAATTATGGGTAGAGAAAGTTCTATAAGAGGAAATGGTGCAAAAGGATTATTTAATAAGTTATTTGATATTTTTTCTTAGGAGGAGAGGGAAATGGCCAAGTTTCAATTAAAAATAAATGGAAGATTAGATGTATTATGTATGCAAAAATTATAGCTAACTAAGGAGGGGTAACAATGAGCTGGACTAATATAGATAATAAGGAAAAAATAGTGGAACAATATATTCCTTTAGTAAAATATATTGCGTCTAGAATAATGATTGGAAGGAGTACTTATATAGAGTATGAAGATTTAGTTAGTTATGGAATGATAGGGTTAATGGATGCCATAAGTAAATTTGATCCAGATAAGGGAATAAAATTTTCATCTTATGCATCAATAAGAATAAAAGGTGAAATGATAGATCAGATAAGAAAAGCCAGGCCTATTTCTAAAGGGGCAATGGATAAATTAGCAAAGTATAATGAAGCTATTGATGCATTGCAAAATAGGTTACTTAGAGAACCAATCATAGATGAAATAGCTGAATATTTAAATATAACTGTGTCAGAAGTTGCTGATATCGAAAGATATATTAATTTTATGTCAGTAGTATCTTTAGAAGGAATTCTATTTTCAGAAGATGATGAATTAACTGTTATGGGAATTGTTGAAGATAAAAATAGCCCAAGTCCTCATGATTCTTATGAAGATAAAGAAAAAGTAGAAATATTAGCTGAATGTATTGAAAAATTAAAAGAAAAAGACAGAACAATATTAAATCTTTATTATTATGAGGGCTTGACATTAAAAGAAATAGGTAAAGTACTAGAGGTATCTGAATCGAGAGTTTGTCAGTTACATAGTAGAGCTATTAAGAATTTAAGGGTTATGCTTCAAAAAATAAATTACATAGAGGTATAAAAAGTGATACATATTTTACTTATAGTTATAGGAATAGTTTTAATAGTTGTTAATAGAGATATAAAAAATGAAAGAGCCGATGATGGAGGCTCTTTTGCTAATATTCTAAAAAATGAAGAAAAAGAATTTACAGACTATGATATGAAATTTGTAGATATGAGAAAAGATATGGCGGAAAGTATTCTTGATTTACAAAAAGAAATTCAAGAATTAAGAACTGAAGTTTTTAATATAGAAAATAGTAATGTAAATATAAAAGAGAATATAAAGCAAGTGAAATTAGATAACGATATAAAAAGAGATTGTATAGATAAAGATATAATTTCTGAAATTAATTTTAATAATTTAAAGGATAATCATGGTAATGATAGTAAGTTTGAAAATATTAAAATGATGATTGATGAAGGAAAAAGTGATGAAGAAATATGTAGTTCACTTAGTATAGGAAAGGGTGAAGTATTATTAGTAAGAGGATTATACAATCAATAAAAGAAAGTATTTATATATTTAGAGATAAAAAGATTTTAATGGGAATTGGAATTGGAATGATTATATCTACATTAATATTATTTTTATCTGGCACTAATAAAATGTCAAATGCAGAAATAGAAAAAGCAGCAAGAGCTATGGGAATGCATTATGAAGATGAATGTAAGGTTTTTTTTGAAAATGATAATTCTTCAAGTAATGATGCTACTACTAATAGCACCACAGAAGCTAATGAGGAGGATATATTTAATGATTAGAAGTTTATATACATCATTATCATCAATGATTACTTTAGAAAATCAGCAAACATCAATAACAAATAATTTATCTAATGCTAATACAAATGGATATAAATCAGAATCTTTAGTTACTAAGAGTTTTAATGAAGTATACATAGGTAATAGAGAAAATGGTGTAATAGGTAGTTTGAGTTTGGGAGCTGCCATTGACACAGTACAAAAATCATTTACTCAAGGTGGACTTAAAAGTACATCAGATTCATCGGATTTTGCTATAAATGGAAGAGGTTTCTTTGTAGTTCAAAAAGGTAATGAATATTTGTATACAAGAGATGGAGATTTTACTGTGGGAGCTGATGGAACTTTAAAGACTACTTCAGGAGATTCTGTAATGGGAAGAAATATGAATACAGGGATAATGGAACCTATTTTTGTAGGCAATAATCAATATACATTAGGAGCAAATAATATTTTAAATGTTGAGGGATTAGCTAATTATCAAATGGTTACAGCTGATTTTGAAGATTATAGTACATTAAAAAAAGTAGGAGATAATTATTATACAGCAGAAAATCCTATTATGGATTCTGTAGTAAAAACACATCAAGGTTATTTGGAAGGGTCTAATGTTAATGTAACAAATGAAATGGTTAATATGATGAGTACAATGCGTAATTTCCAAAGTAGTCAAAGTATCTTTAAGATGATAGATGGTACTTTAGATTTAGCTGCTAACAGCATAGGTAAAGTGTAGGAGGATATATAGATGTTAACAACATTATGGACAAGTAAATCAGGACTTAATGCTAATCAAGAGAAATTAGATGTAATATCAAATAATATAGCAAATGTAAATACTACAGGATATAAAAAAGTTAATGCAGGTTTTAAGGATTTAATTTCATCTTCGTTAGATGAATGGGGAAATCCATTAAATGATAAAACAGCTACAGTAGGAAGTGGAGTTAAAGCTGGTAATTTTACTAAAGATAATAGCCAAGGTGGTTTACAAACAACAAATCAAAAAACTGATTTGGCATTAGATGGTAATGGGTATTTTAAAGTGATTTCCAGTAATGGAACAGAGTATTATACTAGAGATGGCAGTTTTAAATTAGATTCTTATGGAAGACTTGTAACTGCCAATGGGAATATTTTAGAGGTTCAGTATGCAAATGGGTATTCACAAAATAATACAGGCCTTACAGCTGATAATTTTACTATAAATAAAAAAGGGGAAATATTTGCAGAAAACAATGGTAACTTTGAAAAGGTTGGAGAAATTGCAGTATATACAGCAGTAGGTAATGATGCATTTACATCTGTTGGAGATAATTTATTTAAAGAGTTAAATGGAGTTCAAGTATATAGAACTCTAGATGCCGATATGTATCAAGGATATTTAGAAGCTTCCAATGTGGATCTTTCACAAGAAATGACAGATATGATAGTAACTCAAAGGGCTTTTCAATTAAGTTCTAAAGGAATTACAGCTGCTGATGAAATGTGGGAAATGATAAATAATCTTAGATAAAAATAATGGATAAAATTTAAAATAAATTTTATCCATTATTTTTTTATAAACTATTAATTTAATAAGAGTTTTTTCGACAATAGATATAGAGAGAAATTTTAGATAACAGAGGAAGAAATAATGAAAATTAATCATAATATGGGTGCTATGAACTCAAAAAGAAATATGAAAATAAATAATAAAGCCTCCTCTAAATCAATAGAGAAGCTAAGTTCAGGATTAAGAATAAGCAGTGCTGGAGATGATGTAGCAGGGCTTTCTATTTCTGAAAAAATGAGATCACAGATTAGAGGATTAGAACAGGCTTCAAGAAATGCAGCAGATGGAATTACATTAATTCAAACAGCTGAAGGGGCATTAAATGAAACTAACTCAATTCTTCAAAGAATGAGAGAACTTTCTGTACAGTCTATTAATGATACCAACAATGAAAGTGATAGAAATGCTATTCAAAAAGAAATTAATAGCCTTACTTCAGAAATAAATAGAATTGCTAATAATACAGAGTATAATACTAAAAAATTATTAACAGGTGGAGATGGCAAAGGTATAAAAGCAATAAACTTAGATTTTAATGGTACTGAAGTTACTCACACAAAAGGTAATGATGCTGTAACAAAAGGTATGAAAGTTGGAGTTACAATAAGTTCTAATTTATCAAGTAGTAGCATACCACAACCAGATGGATTTAACTTTGAACTTAAAGGTGTAGCTTTATCAGTAAGATATGTTTCTGATAAAGCTAATAATGTAGGTCATATTGAATATGCTAATTATGGAGGGGTAATTACAGGCGGTAATATTACAATTACCAATACTGTTGATGGGACTATTGTAGCTAGTGATGTTGAAAAAGTAGCAAAATCTACTGCTGAATTATTTCAAAAACAAATAGATAGTAATAATTCATTAAAAGGAGAATTTAAAGCTTATAATAAGGGAAGTCAAATTATAATTGAAGCTTTAGATAGTAACGGTACAGTTTCGAATGCAGAAATGAAAGTTACAGGAATTGCCTCTTCAAGCAATGGATTAACAATTACTGATGTTAATACGGGAAACACAGTTGGTAATGGAACAACTATAGGAAAGCAAGATATACCGGCTAAGGGAGCTTCAACTACAATAGATTTTTCTAATGTAGCAGCAACATTAGATGATATAAAAGCTCTAGTAGATGCAGGTATGAGTATTAATGGACAAACTATACAGTTTTATGATTCTACTGATGGACCATATAAGGGTAAAGCGATAGGAATAGATATAAAAGGTGTAACAAATGCTGAACAGTTAGTTGATGCCATTATAACTCAAACACAAAACAAATTACATGGAGTAGAATTAACAAAAGATGGTAATAATAAATTAGTGATTACATCAACTACAAAAGGTGAACATAGTAAATTAGAAATATTTAATGGTAATTCTTATAATAAGGATATTGAAATAAGTCTTCAAGTTGGTTCTAATGAAAATCAATCAATGTTAGTTTCTATAGGAGAAATGACAGCAAAAGGTTTAGGTTTAGTTGGAGTAGGTGATGGATTTAGAACTGTATATGAGGTTGATGATGGTGAAGGAAATTATAATGTAGAATGTTCACTAGATGTAACTACTGCAAAAAATGCTCAAAATGCAATAGGAATAATTGATGAAGCTACTAAAAAAGTATCTACTCAAAGATCAGCCTTAGGTGCATATCAAAACAGATTACAATATGTAGTTAATAATTTAAATTATTCAGCTGAAAATACTATTTCATCTGAATCAAAAATAAGAGATATTGATATGGCTTTGGAAATTACTAAAAATGCAAAGAGTAATGTATTATTACAAGCAGCTCAATCTATGATGGCACAGGCTAATTCTGCACCAGAGCAAATAATACAATTACTTAAATAATTAATAGGTAAAAAATAAGAGATGCAAAGCATCTCTTATTTTTTAAGCATTTGTTATTACGTTTGTTACTGGCGGTACAACTTGTTTCTTTCTTGAAAGAACTCCAGGAAGGAAAGCAGTATTGTCTACTAATGTTGCATTGAATGCTTTTTCAGCTATGTCAGATCTTTCACCAACAACAAGAACTTGAGAACCTTCAGTGATTATGTCAGTTAATAATAACATAACCATATCTAATGATGATTCTTTTGCTTTTTCATTCATGTAAGCTAACATTTCTTCTTTTAATGGCATAAATCCATCAATATCCATTGTATTAACTTGTGCTATACCAACTTTGATATCTTCAATTGAGAATGGTTTGTAATCTTGATTGAAGATTTGTTCCACAGTTTTTCCTTTTAATGAAGTTCCTGCTTTGAACATTTCTTTAGCGTAATCTTCAACAGATGAAATACCAGCTATTTCAGCAAGTCTTCTACAGATTTCTTCATCTTGAGGTGTGCAAGTAGGGCTTCTGAATAATAATGTATCAGAGATTATAGCACTACATAATAAACCAGCAGCAGTCTTGGATGGAGTTAAACCTCTTTCAAAGAAGCATTTAGCAACTATTGTAGAAGTACTTCCTATTGGTTCATTTCTAAAGAAGATAGGATTGCTTGTTTGAATATCAGCAACTCTGTGGTGATCGATGATTTCTAATACTTCTGCATCTTCTAATCCATCAACAGATTGACCTCTTTCGTTGTGGTCAACTTGGATAACTTTTTTCTTGTGTTTAGAAATTAAGTGGTATCTAGCAACCATTCCTAAAACTCTACCATTTTCATCAGTTACTGGGTAGCTTCTGAATCTAGTTTGAGCCATAGCATCTTTTATATCGTCCACTAAGTCATCATTAGTAAATGATACGATATTTTCTTTAGCCATTACATATTCAACAGGTACGCTTTGTATAATAAGTCTTGAAGTTGTGAATGAGTCATGAGGAGTAACTATTACAGTAACGCCATTTTCTCTAGCTAAAGTAATGATGTTTTCACATGGTGTATGAGAACCTGTTACAATCATTAATGATACTTTCTTATCTATTAATGCTACTTGAGCTTCTTCTCTATCACCAACGATAGCAATATCTCCAGCATTTATATGATCAACCATGCTCTTTGGATCCATAGCAGAAACTACTATTTTGCCTGGGAATGTTTTTAAGTTTTCATTTATATAGCAAGCTGTAGCTGAAAGTGTATCTAATATGTTTTCTAACGTAGTATTGCTTTTTGATAATATTGTGTTGTCCCACATGTCCATGTAGCAAGAAGTTAAATTAGAAACAGAAAGAACACCTAATAAGTGATTATTTTCATCAGCAACAGGTAATGTCTTCATGTTGTTTTCTTTCATTACATTCCAAGCAGATTTTAATGAAAGTGTAGGTAAAACTGGATTTATTTTATCGAAGTTTAAGTCTTCAACCATAAGTCTTACAGTTTTTAATAATTCTGGAGCTTTAGCACCAAAATAATCAAGAACAAATTGTGTTTCTTGGCTTACGTTACCAAGTCTTACAGGAACAGCTTTTGTATCTCCTGTTAGATTTTTAAATTCAGCATAAGAATATGCTGCACATATAGAATCTGAATCTGGATTTTTATGACCAGTTACATATATTATATCTTTCAAATCAATTGCCTCCTTTGTATTTTCTAAAAATAAGCATATGACAATATTTTATCGCATAAGTATAAAGGTTGTAAATAATTAAAAATGTAAAATTAAAAATCAATGAAATTCATAAATTTTAATTCTTAATTTATATTGGATTTAATATATATTTATAGAAGAGTTATTTTATGGGAGGAGAAGATGTGATTCAGGAAAGAGAATTCACAAGAGGACTAACAACTAGGGAAGCAGAAAAGAGGATACAAACATATGGTTATAATGAACTTAAACATAAAAAGAATAAATCAGCCATATTAATTTTTTTATCCCAATTTAATGATTTTATAGTTTGGGTTTTAATAGTTGCAACAGTTATATCAGGTATAATGGGAGATAAGGCAGATGCAGTAACCATATTAATAATTGTGTTTGTCAATGCTATATTAGGATTTGTTCAAGAGTTTAAGACGGAAAAATCATTAGAAGCATTGCAGGAATTAGCTGCTCCCACATGTAAGGTTATTAGAGATGGAAGTTTAAAAGTAATTACGTCTAGGGAATTGACCTTAGGTGATGTAGTGGTGGTAGAAGCAGGAGATAGAATACCAGCAGATGGTAAGTTTATTGATGCTTCTAATATGGTAGTGGATGAATCATTGCTTACAGGAGAGTCTGTAGGAGTTTCTAAAGATACTACGAAAGATAAAAATCATGGATATATGGGGACAATAATTTTAAAAGGAAGAGGTATGATACTTATTGATGCTATTGGTATGAATACAGAAATGGGTAAAATAGCTAATCTTTTGGATAATATAGAGGAAGAAAGGTCACCACTAAAAGAAAGATTAAATTCATTAGGAAAGATTCTTGTAATTGCCTGTTTAGTTATTTGTGCTGTAGTAACTATCTTAGGAATAATAAGAGGCAATGATATTACGGAAATGTTCTTACTTGGAGTTTCGTTAGCAGTGGCAGCAATACCGGAAGGGTTAGCAGCTATAGTAACAGTAGCATTAGCACTTGGTGTAAATAGAATGCTAAAAAGAAATGCACTTGTAAGAAGACTGCCAGCAGTGGAAACATTAGGGTGTACATCAGTAATATGCTCTGATAAAACTGGTACTTTAACTCAAAATAAAATGACTGTTAAGGAAATCTTTATAAATGGAAGAATATATGAATTAGATAGAGAAATACCAAGTGATTATGAAATGCTGAAGAAAGCATTTGTATATTGTAATGATACTAACTATGACTATAACGTCAGCAAAGTAGAAAAAGCACTGATGGGAGATCCTACAGAAACAGCACTTATAAGTGCATTTTTTAAAGATGTTAAGGAAATGAAAAACTTTGTGGAAAAAGCTAAAAGAGTTTATGATATTCCTTTTGATTCTACTAGAAAAATGATGACTGTAATAATGAAGGAAGATAATTGTGAGACTTGTTATATGAAGGGTGCACCAGAGAGGGTTATAAATAAGTGTAATTATATTTTAGAAAATGGCAGAGTAAAGCCTATGACCATGGCCAAAAAGAAACAGATATGTTCGTATATTGATATTATGTCCAACAAAGCTTTAAGGTGTATTGCAGCAGCATATAAAAAAGAGGATATAAAGAAATCAGAAGATGTGGAAAATAATTTAATATTTATAGGTGTTGCAGGTAGCATGGATCCGCCAAGACCAGAAGTAAAAGAGGCAGTAATGAAATGTAAGCTGGCAGGAATCAAGCCTGTTATGATAACAGGAGATCACAAAAATACTGCACTGGCAATTGCAAAAAGTATAAATATATGTAATAGTGATGATCAAGGTTTATCCGGAGAAGAACTTGAAAAAATCAGTGATGATGATTTAGAAGAAGCAGTTAAGAAAGTAAGAGTTTTTGCTAGGGTATCACCAAATCATAAGTTAAGGATAGTAAAAGCATTTAAAAAGAATAATAATATAGTAGCCATGACTGGTGATGGAGTTAATGATGCACCGGCTATAAAGGAAGCAGATATAGGTATAGCAATGGGAATATCAGGTACAGATGTAACTAAGGAAGCAGCAGCAATGATACTAACTGATGATAATTTTGCAACTATAGTATCTGCTGTAGAGGAAGGTAGAATTATTTATGATAATATAAGAAAATTTATTAGATATTTATTATCATGTAACTTAGGAGAAGTTCTTACAATGTTTTTAGCGTCTGTATTTTACTTACCTAATCCATTGACACCAATACAAATTTTATTTGTTAACTTGGCAACTGATGGTCTTCCAGCCATTGCTTTAGGAGTAGACCCACCAGATAAGGATATTATGATGCAACAACCACGTAGAAAGAGTGAAGGGATATTTGCTAGAGGTCTATGGGAAAAGATAATAGTTAGAGGATGTCTTATTGGTGTATGTACATTATTTTCTTTTGAGCTTGCAAGGCTTTTTGCCATGGATTTGGCTACTTGTAGGACTATTTCATTATGTACACTTGTAATGTCTCAATTATTGCATGTTTTTGAATGTAGATCTGAGAGACATTCTATATTTGAAATTAAGATTTTTTCTAACCCATATTTATTGGGAGCAGTATGTGTTTCTGTAATTATGATATGTAGTATTTTATATATACCTTTCTTGAAATCAGTGTTTAACACTGTTTCATTAAATTTAGATCAATGGGCATTAGTATTATTTTTTTCAGGAATAATATTCTTAATAAATAGCGTGTATTTATATATTAAAAGTAAAGGAAAGAAGGAATATAATTAAAAAGGTTGCTAGATAATATTTTGTATGTAATATACTATTAAATATTATCTAGCTTTCTTTGTTTATAATAAAAGGTTAATAGAACATTATTATGAAATATTTAGTACATACTATAATATAGTTGAAAATATGAAATTAGGAGTATATAATTAAGAAGAATTTTATTATAGCAAATTAAGAAAATAAAGTGCTAATTTTAGACAAGCTTTTATTTTCATGGGAGATATGCATGAAAAAAAATAGTAATATGATAAAAATATTAATGAGTATGATGTTTCTAGTAGCAATAGTAGTTTTAGCTAATACATATTATAAGGAAAAGGAAAATGAAGAAAATATTTATTTAAATAATGGTATAGATGAAACTGCAGAAAATAGTGATTCAGTAAATGAAGAAGTGCAATATGTTGATATTATATCTCTAGGAAATTTAATAATACATCAATCACAAATAGACGGAGCAAAACAAGAAAATTCTTATGATTTTTCGCCGAGTTTTCAATATATTAAGAAAATGATTTTAGATTCAGACATATCAATGGGAATATTAGAGGGTACTTTAGCAGGTTGTGAACCAAGTGGCTATCCATTTTTTAATTCGCCAGATGAAGTAGTTGATGCTTTAAAAGATACAGGAATTGATATAATTAATTATGCTAATAATCATATTTATGATTATGAAGATGTAGGTTTACAAAGAACTATTGATGTTACAAAGGAAAAGGGATTAGATGTTTTAGGAGTAAAATCTGCAGAAAAAGAAAAAAATTATTTAGTGAAGGAAGTAAATGGAATAAAGATAGGATTTCTAGCGTATGTTTTTGAAACATCAATGATTAATGGCCATAAAACAATAAATAGTAATATATTATCCACATATAGTGAAAATCTTATAAATACTTTTAATTATAATGATTTAGAAAGCTTTTATAAGAAAATTGAAAATGAAATATCAGCAATGAAATCAGAAGGTGTTGAGTTTATTATAACATCAATGCATTGGGGAGAAGAATATAATACATATATAGAAGCATCTCAAAATGAAATAGCTAAAAGACTTAATAAATTAGGTGTGGACATTATTTTAGGTGGACATCCCCATGTTATTCAGCCATATGAAATAATGAGAAATGAAAGTGGACATTCTACTTTTGTAATATATTCACAGGGAAATTCTCTGTCTAATCAATCAGAGCAAGAAATTGGTGTAGCTGAAAGTGAAGATGGAATAATGATAAAGTTTACTTTAGAAAAGAAAGATGGAAATGTATCTTTAAAAGAATATAAGATAATCCCAACATGGGTTTATAAGGAAGAAAAAGGGAATGGAACATATTATCATAAAATAATTCCTGTAGAAGAAGCACTGGCAGATCCAAAGAAATATGGCATAAGTAGTGATGTATATGAAAGGGTAGAAACTTCATTAAATAGAACTAAAGGTATATTAGGCATTAAATAGGCAGTAACTTTACTGTCTATTTTTTAATATGTGATCAGAGAATTGGCAATAACTTGATGGTGAAAGTCAGTTGTGGGCTTGGTATTGGTAACTACTAGCAAAGGATAAGGGTGTCTATGGTGAGGTAGAATCTGAAAGAAGTCTAAGGCAAAATCTTGGCCTGAGGAACACAAACTACATACAAGGTTTACTAAGATTGGACTAGTTTGTGTTACAAAACAAATTTCATAATAATTAAAAATAAAATAATTATTTTCCTTCTAATCCATTGTTAACAAAGAAAATACTTGTATTTGTAAAAAGCAAATGATAAAATTCTTTTAAGTTAAAAAATGTTAATTTTAACATATATAAGCAATTAATTAATTAAAGCTGGGGGAGAGGGAATGAGGTTTATAAGTACAAGAGGAAAAAGTGGAAAAGTTTCAGCAGCAGAAGCTATAATTAAAGGGTTAGCTGATGATGGAGGATTATTTGTACCAGAGTATTTTCCAAAGGTTTTTCAAAAGTTAAAAGAGAAAGCAAGTATTTCATATGAAGAGTTATCATTTGAAATAATAAAAGAGTTTTTTGATGATATTCCAGAGGAAGATTTAAAGGAAGCTATTGATGAAGCATATAGAGGTAGATTTGAGATACTGGAAAAAGGGGCATTTTTAGAATTATATCATGGGCCTACATCAGCATTTAAAGATGTAGCACTTTTATTTCTTCCACAAATTATGAAAAAGGCAAAGAAAGTACTTGCCATTAATGATGAAATAACTATATTGACAGCTACATCTGGTGATACTGGCAAAGCGGCATTGGAAGGATTTCATGATGTAGAAGGATTTAAGTGTGTAGTTTACTATCCTAAGAATGGAGTAAGTGTAATTCAAGAAAGGCAAATGAATACACAGGTGGGGAATAATGTTAAGGTTATAGCTATAGAAGGTAATTTTGATGACGCTCAAAGAGGTGTGAAAAATATATTTGCTGATGAAGAGTTAAGGGATAAATTTAAAAATCATGGAATCTTATTGTCGTCAGCAAATTCTATAAATATAGGCAGGTTAGTGCCACAAATAGTTTATTATTTTTATGGATATTTTAAACTTGTTAATAAGCAGAAGATAAAACTTGGAGAAAAGATTAATGTTGCAGTGCCAACAGGTAATTTTGGTAATATATTAGCAGCTTACTACAGTAAGAGAATGGGGTTACCAATTGATAGATTTATTTGTGCATCTAATGAAAATAATGTTTTGTCAGATTTCTTTAAGACAGGAGCTTATGATAGAAAAAGGGAATTATTTATAACAGATTCACCATCTATGGACATATTAGTATCATCTAATTTGGAAAGATTGATTTTTGAAGCAGTGTGCAGAGATGGAGAAAAGGTTTCTAATTTGATGCAACAATTAAATAATAATGGAATATATGTTTTAGATGAAATTTCAAAGAAGTTTTTAGTTGACTTCTATGGAAATTATGCAACTAAAGATGAAATTTTTAAAGATATAAATAGGCTTTATCATGAAGAAAAATATTTAATGGATACTCATACTGCTGTTGCTCATACAGTGTTAAGAAAATATAAAAAGGAAAGTAAGGATTATAAGCAATCTCTGATAATAGCGACAGCAAGTCCTTATAAGTTTCCAAGAAGCATTTGTAGTGCTTTAGGTATTGACGTGAAAAATTCTAGTGATTTTCAAGTATTAAATATATTAAATAGCTATACTAAGATACCTATTCCAGAAAATTTAAAAAACCTTGATAGTAAGCCAATACTACACAAAGCTGTTTGTAAGAAAGAAGATATTAAAAAGGAGCTTTTAAGTTTTTTATATGAATGATAGATATTTTAAAGTAAGGGTTCCAGCAACCAGTGCTAATATGGGGCCTGGTTTTGATTCATTAGGGATAGCATTTAAGTTGTTCAATGAATATATTTTTGCTGAAATTGAAAGTGGAGTAAAATTTATAGGTTTTGAAAGTGAGTTTGCCAATAAGAATAATATAATATTTAAAGCTATGGAAAAGGTATTTAAAGATTATAATTATGATTATAGTGGTTTAAGGATTGAAATTATCAATTGCAATATACCAGTTTCAAGAGGTTTAGGTTCAAGTTCCAGTTGTATAATTGCAGGAATTATAGGTGCATTTTCAATAATGGGCAAGGATATTAATAAAAGTGAAGTACTAAAATATGCCGTAGAAATAGAAGGTCATCCTGATAATGTATGTCCAGCTATTTATGGAGGTATGGTCACAGTTGTAATGGAAGATAATGCTCCTATATTTAATAAAATAGATATTAAGGAAGGGGTTAGGTTTGTGGCCCTTATTCCAGAATTTAAATTTTCTACAGAAAAAGCAAGAAGTATTTTACCTAAGGAAATTTCATTGAAAGATGGAGTTTATAACGTTGGAAGAACTGCTTTACTTGTTTCTGCATTTGCAAATGGTAATTATAATTTGTTAAAATATGCAATGAAAGATAAATTTCATCAAGCATATAGAAGCAGATTAATAGAAGGATATGATATGTTAATTAAGGAAAGTATGGAGCTTGGAGCTTTGGGATGTTTTTTAAGTGGAGCAGGTCCAACTATAATGACAGTTGTAGGCAGTGAGGATAAAGCATTTAAAAGCAATATTAAGAAATTTATTGAAGAGAATAACTTAAAATATACTGTTGTTGAACTAAAAATAGACAAAATTGGGGCGACGGCTTTAGAGGTGGATAGAAATGAAGGACGATTATTTAGTAATTGATAAGAAAGTACTATCAGAAATTTTTCAGAAGGTAATTGATACTAAAAAGATTATAGAAAATGGTGATGTAAAAGGAATAACAGAAGCAACTAAGGTAACAGGTATAAGTAGAAGCGTATTTTATAAATATAAGGATTATGTTTTTGAGTTTTCTAAGATGTCTGCTGGCAGAAAAGTTACTTTTAGCATGATGGTAAGGCATGAAAAAGGATTATTATCAACTATTTTAAATGAAATATCTAAGGAAGGTGGAAATATACTAACTATTAATCAAGGAATTCCTATAAATGATGTGGCTAATTTAAGTATAACTATGGATATAAGTAGTATGGAAAAAAACTTTAAGATATTTTTAAATGAAATAAATAATATTAATGGTGTTGATAATGTTGAGCTTATTGCAATAGAATAAAAAATAATGATGAATTGTTAGTTTTTATTAATAATTCATCGTTTTTATTTTTATTTGACAAAAGTACATTTTTATAGCAGAATGATTGAAGAATTGAATATATGTAGTATGTAAATACTAGTAAGAAAGGAGTGAGAAACATGGAGATTTATTTTGACAATAGTGCCACTACAAAGCCTTATGATGAAGTTATAGAAGAAACTTGCCAGGCTATGAGAGAATACTATGGAAATCCATCTTCATTACATAATATAGGTCTTAAATGTGAAAAGAGATTAAATGAGGCAAGAGAGTATTTTGCTTCAACTATAAAAGCTGATAAAGATGATATATACTTTACTTCTGGAGGAAGTGAAGGGAATAATTTTGTATTAAAGGGATTACTTAAACCAGGTCATCATTTAATAACAACAGCTTATGAACATCAATCAGTATTAGATACGTGTAAAATACTTGAAAATAATGGTGTTAAGGTAACATATTTACCTGTGGATAAAGCTGGGAGGATTTCATTAGAAGATTTAGATGAAGCAATAACAAAGGATACAGTATTAGTATCAATAATGCATATCAATAACGAAGTTGGTACAATACAAGATTTAGAAGCTATTGGTAAGATAATTAAATCAAGAAGCTCAAGAGCAAAATTCCATGTGGATGGAGTACAAAGTTATGGGAAATTTCCTGTAGATGTAAAAAAAATGAATATAGATTATTTTACAGCAGCAGCACATAAAATTCATGGACCAAAGGGAACAGGATTTGTTTATATAAAAAAAGGTGCTGGTATAAACTCTTTAATTTCTGGTGGAAGTCAAGAAAGAGGGTTTAGAGCAGGTACTCAGAATTTACCATCTATAATAGGTTTTGAAAAAGCAGCTAAAATGACTTTTGATAAGATTGATGAAAATTATAACAGTGCTTTAGCCATAAAGAAGTATATGATTGAAAGATTACAGGAAATAAAAGATATAAGAATTAACAGTCCTCTAGAAGATGATTTTTCTCCATATATTTTAAATGTTTCCTTTATAGGAGCAAGAGCGGAAGTATTATTACATTTGTTGGAGGATGCTAAAATATATGTTGCCACAGGATCAGCATGTACATCAAAAAGTAGTGCTGCATCAGGAAGTTATGTAATAAAAGCTTTAGGATTAGACAATAAAGAAGTGGAAAGTGCCATAAGATTTTCATTTGACCACAATAATACAAAGAAAGAAGTAGACAAAGTAATTGAAGTGTTAAAAACTTCGTTAATGTTTTTAAGGAGAGTGCGTAAGTAATGAATCAATTAATTTTAGTAAAATATGCAGCAGAAATATTTTTAAAGGGATTAAATAGAGGGAAATTTGAAAGAAAACTTTTAAATAATATTAAGCAAAAGCTTGAAGGGTTAGATTATGAAATAATAAATGACCAAAACAGATGGTTTATTAAGACTGATAATATTGATGAAGCAGTAGAAAGAGTAAGAAAAGTATTTGGTGTTGCAGAAGTATGCATAGTAACTCAAGTAAAAAGAGATTTAAACATAATAAAAGAAGAATCTTTAAAGAAAATTAATGAAGTTAAGCCAAAGACTTTTAAAGTTGAAACTAATAGAGCAAATAAGAAGTTTACTATGAATTCTTTAGAGGTTTCAAGAGATGTAGGTGGATATATATTACATCATTATGAAGGTGATTTAGATGTTCAAGTTAAGAATCCTGAGTGTGTATTAAATATAGAAATAAGAGAACATGCTTACATATTTACTAGTGCAGATAAGATAAAAGCAGTTGGAGGACTTCCTTACGGAATAAATGGTAGTACTATGCTTATGTTATCAGGTGGAATAGATTCACCAGTGGCAGGATACTTAATGGCTAAAAGAGGTGTTGAATTAAATTGTGTATACTATCATAGCCATCCATATACTTCTGAAAGAGCTAAGGATAAAGTTAAAGATTTAGCTAAGATATTAGCTCAGTATACAGAAAGAGTTAATTTATATATAGTACCATTTACAGAAATTCAAATGGCAATAATTGAAGGTTGCAGAGAAGATGAATTAACAATTTTAATGAGAAGATTTATGATGAGATGTGCATGTGCTTTAGCTGAAAAGAATGGAGTACAATCAATATCATCAGGGGAAAGTATTGGGCAAGTTGCCAGTCAAACAATGGAAGGATTAATAGTAAGTACTGATTGTGCTGATAGACCAGTATTTAGACCATTAATAACAATGGATAAGGGAGATATAATGGACATAGCAAGAGAAATAGGTACATATGAAACGTCTATATTACCATATGAAGATTGTTGTACAATATTTGTACCAAAACATCCTAAAACTAAACCTCAATTAGAAGCTATGAGAAAGTCAGAATCAGTATTAGATGTTGAAGCTTTAGTAAATAAGGCAATAGAAGAAACTGAGTTAGTTGTATTTTAAATTTGAATAAATTACAAAATTTTTCACAGAAAAAAGTATTTTTCTGTGTTTTTTAAAAATAATTTAATAATATTAAACTTTATATTTACAATGAATAGGTATGTAGTATAAAGTAGTGTTAATAATTTACGATAATAATAATAAAATTACTTTTAATTTTATTATTAACAATGAGGGGGATATCTTAGTGAAAAATAAGAAGATAGTTTCATATACATTGGCAGCAACACTGGCAACATCAATAGTACCTAATGCTGATAGTGAAGTAGTTAGTGCAACTGAAAATAATTCAGTTGAAAATAATGCTGATGAAAATTTAAAGGAAAATGTAGAAGTAGAAATTGAAAATACAGAAAAAATTCAAGATCAAGATGCAGATAAATCTGATGAAAGCACAGATGAAGTGAAAAATGAATCAGATGTAGTTGAAGATGAAATAAAAGATAATACTGAAATAAAAGATAATACTATAGAAGAAAAGTCTTTAGAAGATGATGAAGAAGTTGTAAAATCAGAAGAAGTTTCTCAAACAGAAGAAAAAGAGGAAAAAATAGAAGTTAAAAAAGCAGAAGGTAAAGTTGTAGGAAAATTAGAAGTTGATATGAATTTCCCATTACCACTAGCTGATACTTCAAATTTAGGAATATCTTTAAATCTGAAAAATTCTAATAAAGAATTAATAGGAAAAGTTGATATAAATGATATTTTAAATGGAAATTTAAACTCAGGTGTTACTTATACTGTTGAAAAATTAAATTCTAAAAAGCAACCATTAGAGCAAGGAGATTCAATATATTATATAAGAGTTGTATTTGAAGGTTTAGAAAGAGGAAATTATTCTGTTGATATAGATGGAGAAGGATACATAAATACAACAGTAGATAATATAGATATAGTTGATTATTCTAAGAGAATAAAACTAGGAACATCTATAAATGAGATGATTTCAAATGAAAATTATAATCCAGTATTCTTAGCAGGAGATGTTAATAATGATTTTGTTATAGACATGAAGGATTATAAATTAGTTTTTGATGCTATTGGAAGCAAAGACAGTAAATATGATTTAAATAGAGATGGAAGTGTTGATATAGCAGATTTATCTTATGTTAATTCAAACATTGGAAAAACTAAAGGACAAGTGGAAATAGTAGATTTAGAAAAGATATTAGACCCTGAAAATATTGACATAGACACTAAAGATTTAAAAGGTGCAGAAAATATTAAGGATATATTAACAAGTGCAGACACTGTTGTTAATTTAGGGAGAGCAGATGGAGAAGCACCAAGTGCAGACAAACCTTTAACTATATCTATGGGATTAGACACTACAAAAAATGGAACTCTTAGAACAGCTAATAGCGAAGGTGTTGAAATGGAATCAGTTGTAATAAAAGGTTCTGCAGTTGAAGGTGAAGATGCATCTATTCCATCACAAGGATACATAACTTACACTGATGTTGATGGTAACACAGAAACTGTACCATTCAATGAAGAAAATCTTAAAAGAAGTGGTGCATCAAATGATGTTGTTATTGATTTAGGAAGTCAAGTTGCTGTAAAGCAAATATCTATAAATGTAACAGGAAACAGAGGAAACAAGAAGATTTCTCAAATTGCAAAAATAGAGTTTTTAAATAATGTATATAAAGAAGTTCCAAAGCCAGATATGAATATTCCAACAATAAAATCTTTAGAAACTTCTACTAATCTTCATGATGAAAGAATAACAATATCATGGGAACCACAAGCAAATGTAACTTCATATGAAGTAATGTATCAAAAGCTTAATGAAAGTGGTCAAGTTATAAGCACTAAAAAGTTACAAACAAATAAAACAAATTTAAATATATTAGATAAAGATATAAAACCTTATGATTTATATAGAGTAAGTATTCAATCTTTAAGTGGGGAATGGAGCAGTGGATATTTAACTGAAAAAGATGTACCTACAGCATTTGATGGAAAAGCAGATAATGTAGATGCTGATTTTAATCCAATAGATAGCTATTATAATGGTGATAAGGGAAGTGTATCAGAAATACAAGTTATTCCTTTAAACTCACCTGAACCACCAAGAAATTTAACTACAAATCAAGGATATAAATCTTTTACAGTAAGTTGGGAACAACATTCTCAAGCAAGAGATTTTGATATATATTATAGAAAAATTGGAGATAGCAATAAAAACTGGATAAAGGCTAATGATAATCACAAAGAAGTTATTGAAGGTAGTTCTGATATTACAAACCCAGATAAGAGTAAATTGGTAAGAAGTCATAGTTATACAGTTAATAATCTTGATGATAATGCTACTTATGAAGTAAGAGTTACTGCTACTAACCACTTAGGTACAAGTGAAATGTCTAAGTCATATATAGCAAGTACAACATCAGTTACTCCGCCATCAATGCAAGAATACAAGTTAATTAATAGACCAACAAGTGAAAATGAAATAGGAACTACTCATATTGTTGATGTACGTAATAAGAAGGATGAAAATGGATGGGCATCTCAAGATGATTACTTACATTATGATTCTAAATATGCATTAGTTGATGGTGATTTTACTACTGAATGGAAGGTTAATGACTGGGATACAGGAGCTAGTTATGGTGCAGATAGAGGTTCAGAAATTACATTTGATGATACATATACAATTGGAAGTATAGGTATTGGTAGAACTCTTCAAAGTGGTCATTATATGGGACTTTATAAAGTAAAGGTTACTTATTGGGATGAAAATGATAATAAAAATGTAGTTTATACAGAATCAATAAATGAAAAATGGTCAAATGGAAACAGTTATTATATGGTTAAATTAAATGAACCTATAAGAGCAAAGAAAATAAAAGTTGACACATCAGGATATGGTGGAAGTACACAAATAATATCAGAGCTTAAGTTCTATGAATATGATACTTTAAGTGATGATATAAAGAATTTATATGAAGATGATTTAAGATTAGTTCTTAAGAAATCTGTTACTCAAGATGTATTAAATGAATTGGCTAAGAGATTAGATACACCAGATCCTATTAGTGGAGAATATCATCCAGATAAGGACGTTTTAAAGAAAGAGTTAGATACAGCTCAAAAGTTATTTGATGATAAGGAAGTTTCAGAAAAAATTACAACTCTTGATGCTAGTATTAGAACTAATAATGAAGGTCCATCTTTAGGAATGGGAAATAGTTATCAATCTTTAGGAAGTGTTGCAAGACCTTCAGTTGATGACAAGGGTACAAGTAAGCAAATTGTAGTATACATGGGGTCAAGTGATCCAAATACTAGAGTTGATATAGTATTTTTACAAAATTATGGGCTTCCAGGTTCGTATATGAGTAAAGTGCAAACAGTATCACCAGGAAGAACAGAAATAACTATACCATCAATCATTTCTGCTGATGTGGAAAAAGGTGGACAAGTTATGGCAAGAGTTACTCAAGGTTCAACAACTGCCAATGTTCAGATACGTTTAAGTGGAGTTACTGAAATTCCTAACTTAAATGTTAACAATATGATAAATGATACTACTAAGGAAAAAGAAGTAAAAGATAAAATAAGAAATTATATATCAGAATTAAAAACATATATGAATGATATAAATACTTTATATCCATCAGAAGTTTCTGATAAAGATAAGATTAATAATGTATATCTTTATGATGAACAAACATCACCTTTAAATACAACTGATATTGAAGGAGATAGATTTACATTAACTTTACCAGCATCAGAAATTCTTAAAGGTATAGAAAGTGGATTAGAAGGTAATACTGAAGCTCAAGTTAATAGAGTATATGATGCACTTTTAGCATGGGAACAAGAAGTAAAAGTTGGTTTTGCTAAAAAAGGTGTATTTGAAGAAGTTCAAGATTTTAATGGTAATGGTGAAATTGATGATGAAGATAGAGCTTACTTTAGAAAGCACAGAGCACCACTTACAAGATTAAATATTAAATATCAAAGAATGATGATGGGAGCAGCAGCTTATGCATCTAATCATCATATAGGTGTAGGATTTAGCTCATCTCAATATATTCAAGGTGTTCCTTATAAATTTGATGAAAATGGAAAGGTTACTAATGCAGATTCTGCTCATTTATATGGTGGATTAATAGGTCATGAAATGGGACATGTTATGGATATTGGTGATAGATTATATCCAGAAACAAGTAATAACTTAATGACTGCTATTACAGGAACTATGTTAAATGAAAATAGTCCTTACTTTGATTCATTTAAAAAGGTATATGAAAAGGTTACTTCTAATACAATAGGTTTATCTACTGATAGAACTGTAGTTTTAAATATGTTATGGCAACCTTATTTAGCATATGAAGACAATATTACTTATGAAATGTTATTTACAGATGTTGATGCGGACTTAACTAATGATTCATATTTTGCTAAATTAAATAGGGCATATAGAGAAATGTCACAAGAAGAAAGAGTTAATGGTGATAGAGATCAATGGCTAATAAGATTAACTTCTAAAGTTGTTGGTAAAGATTTAACTGATTTCTATGAGGCTCATGGAATAATTGCAAATGAAACAACATTAGCGTATGTTTCTAAGTTCCCTAAGGAAACTAAAAAGATTCAATATATAAATGATGAAGCCAGAAGACAAAGAATAGCAGGAACTGCTGATATGGAAGAGGGTACTACATTAAGTGCATCATTTGCAGATGGAATTACTACAGGTTCTTATGTAGATTCTAAAGAAGTTAAAATTAATTTATCAGTAGATAAAAGTAATGATAGAATTTTAGGGTATGAAATTTATAGAAATGGTGAGCCTTGTGGATTCATAGAAAGAGATAAAGCAAATTCACAAACTGTATATACTGATACTGTTGAAAATATAAATAATAGAGTTGTAGAGTATAAAGCAGTAGCTTATGATTATAACTTAAATCCAACAAATGAAGTTCAATTAGGAACTGTTAAAATACGTCATGAAGGTGGAGTAGATAAGAAAAGTTTAATAATATCTTCTAATACTATAAGTCTTCATGAAGAAAGTAATGATATTCATTCATGTGATGGTAATGAAGATTTAAAACATGCTTTAGATAATGATAAATCTACTGTTTATGAAGGTAGAATGCTTACAAAGGATGAATATAACTCAAGTATTCATACTGCTGAAATGAATCCAAATAATAATCCATATGTAATTTTAGATACTACTGAAATGAAAACTTTAGTAGGTATAAAATATACAGCACCTACAACAAAATCAGGATTTATATTTAAGAGTACATCTATAGCTGATAATGCACTGAAGAAATATAAGATAGAAGTAAGTAAGGATGGAGCAAGTTGGACAACTGTTAAAGAAGGTACTTTAAACTTAGATCCACAAAATCCAACAGAAACAATTTACTTTGATGCAGAAGGTGTTACAGGTGGTAACCAATTAAGTTCATATAATGCTAGATATGTGAAGATAACAGCATTAGATACTAAGAATTTTGCTGCGTCAGAATTAGATTTAATAACACCTCCTGGAGATAATATTGAAATTGGACTTTCTGATGATAATATTACGTATACTAATGGAATTGGTGTATTAAAAAATGATTATGAATATCAAGCAGATAATCCAGATACTAATGAAAATGAAAGAAAATTTATTCCAGCTGGTTCAGTTATAATAACTGGGGAATATAGGGGAAATCCTGCATTTAATGTTCCATTAGTTCTTAATGAAAAAGAACAACATATAGCAGATAAGTATCAAGGTATTCTTTTAGCTCAAGTACCTGACAATGGTAATTTGGAAGAAGTAGCAGAAGGAACTTGGATTTATTGGGTAAATCCAGAAGATGCAAAAACATTTAATGAAGATAATAAGAAAATTTTTGCAGAGTTATATAGAACAGATGCGGCTGATGCTTTAGAAGGTGGACAAAGATTAGTAAGTGATACATTTAAAATTGATGTACCAAAAGAACTTCCTGAAATAACATTATCTGCTTCAAGTAGAAGTGTAAATGAAGTTAAGGCTATTGATATAAAAACTGATATATTAAATGCTATTAAAGAAAATAGATAGTACAAAGGAGTAAATGCATGAAAAAGGTTAATACTAAAACAAAAGTTATAGCTTTATCAACAGCTGCAGTAATGACGACGGCTATTTATTTAAAAAGTGATAATGTAACTAATGCTGAACAATATGCACAGGTATCAGATAATGCTATAGAACTTAATGTAGATAAACAAAATAAAGATACAATTAAATTATCATTAAGTAATTTTTCAGATTTAGCAAAATCTTTACAATTAAGTGTTAAGATTGAAGGAAATGCTACGTTTACTGATGATTCTATAAAGTGGTTAGTTAAGTCACAAAATGATGATTTAAAAACAGATGTTAAAATAAGTGCTGATAAAAAGCAAATGGATATATTTATATTATCAAATTCTAATATAGAAATTGATGGTGGATTATTAGAAATTTGTGAAATTAATGTTGCTAAGGAAAATAAAAATAGTACAGAAGGATATACTGTTGTACCAAATGTAAATTCGGAAGGTATTGCATATAACTATATTATTGATGGAACTAACAAACAGGTTAAGGGTTCAGATATAGTAAATAGTAGTAAAGATAAATTAACAGTAAATACAGCACCAGTAATTTCATTAGTAGAATCACCTAAAATTGTTGAAGGAAATATAATTATAAAAACAGGTGATGTTTTTAAGCCTTTAGAGTATGTTAAAGCAACAGATGATGAAGATGGTGAAGAGGTTAATATAACTGCAAATAGTTTAAATGTTAATAATAAAAAACCTGGAAGTTATAAAGTTACTTATACTGCAACTGATAAAGAAGGAGAATCTACTAATTTAGATGTAAATGTAATAGTAGAAGAAGTTCAGCAGTCTGTTAGCAATCCAGTTATGAATATAACAAATAAAAATATTCAAATAAGACAAGGTGATAAGTTTGATCCTTTAGCTGGTGTTACTGCAACAGATTATCAAGGAAGAAAGTTAACTGTTAATGTTACAGGAACTTATGACTTAGAAGTAGTAGGAAGGTATGTATTAACATATACAGTTACTGATACATATGGTAACACAATTACAGATACTGCTACATTAGAGGTAGTTAAACAAGATGCACCTGTAATTAACGGTGTCAAGAGTAACATCGAAATAAAGGTTGGTGAAATTTTTGATCCGCTTGATGGAGTTACTGCTACAGATTTTACAGGGGCTTTAATAAAGGTTCAAGTATCTGAAGACTATGATATAAGTGTACCAGGTGAATATACAATAACATATAAAGCTATTGATAAGTATGGAAATGAATCAGAAGTAAAAGCTATTTTAAAGGTAGTTGAAAAACCAAATAATAACCAAAAACCTGATGATAGTGGAAATAAACCAGACAATGGAGGAAGCAATCCAGGAGATGGTGTAAATAAGCCAGACAATGGAGGAAGTAATCCAGGAGATGGTGTAAATAAGCCAGACAATGGAGGAAGCAATCCAGGAGATAGTGTAAATAAACCAGACAATGGAGGAAGCAATCCAGGAGATGGTGTAAATAAACCAGACAATGGAGGAAGCAATCCAGGAGATAGTGTAAATAAACCAGATAATGGAGGAAGTAATCCAGGAAACAATATAAATAGTTCTAGCAATGGGACAAACACAGGACAAAATACTGGTAATGTAAATAGTGGTGATTCTAAGAATGAAAATGTTATTAGTGAAAATAATAACTCTACAACAAATAGTTCTAAGATACCTACTACAGGAGCAGCAGTTGGTAGTGGAATAATAGTTTCTATTGGATCTGTTATAGCTTTAATAGGTGCATACTTATTTAAGAAAAATAGATAATAAAAAAAGTGCTTAAGTGTTTCATTGCTTAGGCACTTTTTATTATTAATTATAAAAAATGATGGAACTGTGGTAGATAGAATAAATTCTAATATTCTAAAAATTCAATATTAGAACAAGCTGTTCAAGCAATGC
>ERZ773245.468-NODE-468-length-45543-cov-14.304366_pt1 | contig 45543 bp, 68 predicted proteins | sample MGYA00580988_ERZ773245 | MGnify/ENA primary metagenome ERZ773245 (study PRJEB29015, sample SAMEA2737792) | human gut metagenome | biome: human gut; feature: human-associated habitat; material: faeces | place: China | collected 2012 ... | reverse complement strand
AAAATCTCCGAACAATGGCCCATGGGTAACCGATTATGACGAAATGGCAAAAAAAACAGTGTTCAAAAGATTGTCCAAATGGTTGCCATTAAGCCCAGAACTGCAAAAAGGCATTGACATTGATAATGAAGAATATGAGATGCCAAAGCAACCGCAACAAGGATATGTTGAAGCCGACTATGAAGCCTTGCCGCTGGATGATGAAATCCCTAACTTTGACGAGAAAACCGGCGAGATTATAGAAGAACCGGAGCCGGAACAACCAAAGGCACCGGAAGCACCGGCAGAGCAACCGCAACAACAAACAATAGAATTTTAATAAATCCGGGGAGCTTCACCGGCTCCCCACTTTTTAAGGAATAAAAATATGACGGAAAACACATTAATCGTTTTGAAAGACGAAACAGTAGCTAAATTTGAGTTTAACTTTGAAGAACTTAAAAAATGGGCTTTAGAAAAGGTAGAAAAATATCAAAATTTGATGGTTACCGAAGACCAAGTCATTGACATCAAAAAAGAGATGGCCGACATCAACAAATATGCCAAAGAGATTGATGCCAAACGCAAAGAATTTGAGAAACAATACAAAGCACGCATCGACCCGGTTCTTGCCCAGATTTTGGAAATCAAAGGCATTTTTGACAGTGCATACAACGGCCTTAAAACTCAAGTGGATAGCTTTGAAGCTGCCGAGCGTGAAAAAAGACGTATTGCCGTTCAAGATTTGATTGATGAAACAATCCGCACCGAGGGATTGCAAGAATATGCAAACCGCTTTGCCATGCAAGAAAAATGGTTGAATAAGTCCACCAGCAAGAAATCAATCAAAGATGACATCCAAATCATTGCCAACGACATCAAAGCATTGATTGAAGCACAAGAGCAAGCCAGAAAACAGCATGAAGAAAAGCTTGAGCTTGTAAAGACACTTTACAAAGCAAAGGTTGAAGCCTACGGCTTTGACATCAACAAAGAAGCCTATTTTTTATCTCAATGCCAATACACCACCGGTTTGGGGCTGACAACCATGATTGAAAACTCTTTTGAAGCCGAGAAGAAATTCCGCATCCGTCAGGAAGAAATCAAAAAAGAGCAGGAAGCCAAAGCCGCTGCCGAAGCTGAAGCCAAGGCAAAAGAAGAAGCTGATGAAATCACCCCAAACGAAAGCGAAATCAAAGGCTTAACTAAACAAAACAAGGTTGATGAAATCACCCCAAAGCAAGAAAAAATCCTTGGTGGGCGTGTCAGATTTACGTTTAAGGAAAGCAATCTTGGGCAAATCAAAAACCTTATGAACCAAATCAAAGCACTCTGCGAAACTTGGGAGAACGAGTAATGGAGAGATACTACGGAGAGAAGCCGTGGCATTGGTAATAAAATTAAACAACAAGCTTAAGCAAGAGGATGTGCCAAACGCAGAGCTTCATATTCAAGCCGCCGATGACTTTCTGGAAAGAAATACGTTATACCAAAAAGGAGTTGAGGGGCTCTTAAAATAGCCTAAGAGCATCGGCAAAAAGAAAAAGGCATCAGGGTGAGGATATTCCTCCTCACCGATGCCGAATGGGAAAAAGTCAAGAAATTTATACGAAAGATGAGGGAGAAAGACCATGAATGATAAAAGCACACTTTTGGAATTATGCGAATACTTCGGGGAGCATCCGGATGACCTCGCAACACTTATAACATTTTTGATTTTTGCTTTTATTTTTGGAAGAAAGAAGAAATGAAATACATAAAACTAAATTCAGGACATAAATTTAATCAATTGACAGTGATAAAATTAGACAATTATAAAAAATTTCCTATGAAAAATGGATATTTTAGAAAAAAAGAATATTATCTATGCAAATGTGATTGTGGAAATACAACTATTGTCGAAAAAAATAATTTGTTATCTGGTCACACGAAAAGTTGTGGTTGCCATAAAATAAAAACATCTATTTTAAACGGAAAAAATAAAAAAATTCATGGTTTATCAAATAGTAGAATTTTTAATATATGGCATGGAATAAAAAATAGATGCTTTAATAAAAATGATAAAAAGAAATTTAGTTTGTATGGTGGTCGCGGTATAAACATGTGCGATGAATGGAAAAATAGTTTTGAAAATTTTTATTCTTGGGCCAAAGAAAATGGGTACAAAGAAAATTTAACTATTGATAGAATTGATGTTAATGGAAACTACTGCCCAGAAAATTGCAGATGGATTACTAATAAAGAACAACAAAACAACAAAAGGAACAATCATATCATTGAATATAATCAAAAAAAATACACAATATCTCAGTTTTGTGAAAAGTATAATATGCCTAAACATATAGTTTTAAAAAGATTAAAGAGCGGCTGGAATTTAAAAGATATAATTGAAACTCCTATAAGAGGGATAAAATGAATAAATATTTAGAAGATAAAGTGCAAATAAGTATAGTAAATTATCTAAAGTTTTATGGTTTTTTGCACACATCAACAGGTGCAGGTCTTATAAAAAACCAAAAAACACAGATATTGATGAATAGGCTTGGATATAAATCCGGCTCACCAGATTTAATAGTTTTTATAAAAAATGGAGTTGTCTGCATCGAGTGCAAAAAGCCGGCAACGTATCGTTGGAGCGAGCGATACAAACGCATGGTCATTGATGAGCGAGCCGGAACGCAGAGTGATGAGCAAAAAGAATTCCAAGCCACCATTGAAAAGCTCCCCGGACACCACTATATCGTGGCAAAAAGCGTGTCCGATGTGGTGGATTATTTCCACAAAAACAATATTCAACCAAAATAATACTTGCAAATTAAAAAAGTTGTGCATAACATCATTTTGTATTTAGAAAGTCGATAGAGAGGGAAAAAATGAAACATATTATACAAAAAAACATATCACGACACTACAAGCGATTGGAGCAAAGATTGAAAGAAATCTCTGCTCCAATTGTCGTTTTAGAAACCATTTCTAAAGAATTCCGTTTTTTGGAAAGAGATTTATTGAGTGAGTTAGAAAGTCAGGAGAATAGAGCATGTCAACCGGAAAACAAAGAACAGCTGTAATTTATAGCGATTGGAAAGACCTCATTGAAGAAATATCAAATGAGGATGCCGGCATTATATTCAAAAATCTTCTTCGCATGCTAGACAATGAGATGATGCTTGATGAGCCATCCGAAAAGGGTGTATGGCGGTTCATTGCCAAAAAATTCGGCGAGGGAATCCAAAAATGGAGTGAAAAATCAAGAGCAAATTCACGCATAGCCAAGGAAAGATGGGAAAAATCCCGTCAACAAAAAGATGATGCGAACGTATGCGAACGCATGCAAACGCATACGAACGTATGCGAACCTAAAAACACGCAATGCGAAACGATGCCTACTGTTACTGTTAATTTAAATAGTTTAAAAGATAAAGAAAAAGAAATATATAAAGAAAAAGAAAAAGAAAACCATTTTCTTGATTATCCCGATGATTTTGAGTTTTTAAGTAACAGTAAATTTTTAATTAATAAAAGTTTTAGTTTTAAGTTGGACAATCGAAACATCAAACCCTATGCCGAGAGTTATGGGCCGCAGATAATCAATGCCGTCCAAAACTGGCTTGTGAAGAACAAAGACGGCAAAGAGGTGGATTGGTGCTTCATTGCCAAGCAGTTTGAAAATTTCCGCAAGCGAAGCGGTCGGCCATTGATGATGAGATAAAGGGAGAAGTAGGAGATGAAAATAAGATTATTAGAACTTTGTGCCGGATATGGAAGCCAAGCATTGGCTTTGAAAAATTTGGGCATAGAGGTTTATTCAGAGATTGCCGAGTTTGATAAATACGCAAGTCAGGCTTATATGCAACTGCACGGAGAAACAAAGAACTACGGCGATATATATACCATAGACGAATCAAAACTGCCATATTTTGATATGATTACATACTCAACGCCTTGCCAAGACTTCTCATCGGCAGGTAAACAAGCCGGTGGCGATAAGGGTAGTGGCACACGTTCAAGCCTATTGTGGGAATGCGAGCGTATTATCCGAGCTGTTAAGCCTAAGTTTCTTTTAATGGAAAACGTGAAGAACCTTCTAAGCAAAAAGCACTGCCATAACTTCAATGAATGGTTTAAAGTACTTGAGGACATGGGATATACAAACTATTACAAAGTACTTAATGCCAAAGACTACGGCATACCGCAGAATCGGGAGCGTATTTTTTGCGTGTCTATCCTTGGCGGTGGTCAATATCTATTCCCAAACCCGAAACCCCTTGAAAAACGCTTAAAAGATATGTTGGAGGATAATGTCGATGAGAAATTTTATCTATCCGCCACCGCTGTATCTTCTTTTCTAAAATCAACGTTTACCCAGGAAAGAGACAGACTGAACACAAAGGACATAGCCAAAACTTTATGTGCGAGAGACGCACACGGTCCGCAATTGGTATCCGAGCCTGTGATCGCAGCGAGCCGGGGCAGAAATCCAGACAATCCAAGCGACCGTACTGTAGGAATTCCGACCGAGCAACGATTAGAGGTAAAGTATGATGGTTGCACAAACACTCTTACAAGCGTTCAAAAAGACAATTATGTCATTGAACCTAAAGTTATTCAAGTGGGTAATATTGTAGATAGTGGAAATTGGGATAATCCGCAAAGAGGTAGAGTTTATAGTTCAGATGGTTGTAGTCCGGCTCTTAATACTTGTCAGGGTGGCGGTTTAGAACCGAAAATAACCGAGGGATACCGCATCCGCAAGCTAACCCCAAGGGAATGCTGGCGATTGATGGGTGTGAAAGATGAGCAGTTTGACCGCTTGCATGGCATATCAAACTCGCAACTATACAAGCTTGCCGGAAATAGCATTGTGGTTGACGTTTTGGAAGCAATATTCAAAAATTTACTTATGCCTGAAACAACCGACACCAAAGGGCAATTAAGTTTGTTTTGAAACAACAGGGGGAGCAAATAAATGATGGAGAGAGGAAAGAAGCCAACGCAATTTGAAGAATTTGACCGAAAAACGCAAGAGCTTATTCAGGCAGTTGGAGAAGCAATGCAGTTGCCGGATTACAAGAAAATTTTCTCAAATTACGAAAACAAGTATGTTTTGCCGAAATTTGTTTGCTATTATGTGCTTTATGAGAGGGGCTTTAGTTATCCACACATTGGTTCAAAATTCAAAAGGAACCATACCACAATCATGTATGCGATAAAAAAAGCAAAACAGATGCCAGAGTGTATGGTCATTGCGAACGTTGTCAACGCAAAACTCAAAAGCATCGAGGTGCAGGAAGCCGTAATAGATAAATACCTCATGGGAGAGCAAAAAAACAAGATATACAAGCAAATAAAAAATTTAATTAACTCCGGCATGAATGATGAAGAAATTTGTCTTAAAGTCGATTTAACCGATGAAAGTACAAAGAAAATCATCCATTTGATAAAAAGCGGATGTAAAACAAAAAAAATCCCGGATTACAAAAATAATGTCATAAAACAAATTTATGTTTGACAATTACAATAAAGGGTTATAATATTTTTATGTTTTTATGGTAACTAAAAAAGGAAACAAAGAAATGAACTCTAAAAAAGCAAAGAAACTCCGCAAGCTTGCAAAGCAAATGGCCACCACAGATGTCGAAGTTGAATATACTCTCACAAAAAAACATCTTATTGAACTTCCTAATCTGCCAAAGCCGATTATGTGCGGAACGGTTGTAATGAAAGATACATGCACCAGAGCCTTGTATAAAAAACTAAAGAGAGGAATGTAATATGAGCGAACAAACAACTTTAATTACCAAAGAAGACGATGAAAGAAACAACATCATCGGCGGCATTGCTGTTGACCGCTTGCGTTCTTTGATTGAAAGAGTTGAACGCCTTGAAGAAGAAAAAGCCGGTATCGCTTCAGATATCAGAGATATCTTTGCCGAAGCCAAAGGAGCCGGATTTGATACAAAAGCCATGCGTGCATGCATTAAGCTTCGTAAGATGAATGCCGCTGACCGAGATGAACAAGAAATTTTGCTTGATACATACCGCAAAGCATTGAATATCTAGGAGTTAATTATGTTTAATTTTTTCAAAAACAAAAAACAAAAACCATTAGATAAACTTTCAAAAGCACTTATTTTGGAAAATATTGATAATAGGTTAAACTCCATAAAAAGATGGCATGAGAAAACCTTTCCGGATGCAACCCTTGCCGGACAGCTTGCCAAACTTGAAGAAGAAATCTGTGAATCTCTTAAAGTTGGTAAAAAAGATAAAGCTGCTTTATTTGAAGAAATAGCCGATATTTTGATAGTTTGTGCCGGTCTTCGCCGATTTGACAGTAAAATCGGAATTTCCATTGAAAATAATTATCTTAACAACGCAACCCTGGATATTTTGTCAGTTATAGATTTGGCAATAATACAAAAAATGAATAAGAACCGAAAAAGGAAATGGGAAAAGACCGAAGACGGTAGGTTTCACCATATCTGACAGCCGTGGCAGCTCCAAAGGTTGGATGGCGGCAACCTAATAACGGTATAATCGGAAACGCAAACGCTGTGCCACAAACTATTACATAAGGCTAAATTATACCAACCGCCATATTTTTTTAATTCAGGAAAGAAAGAAAATGACACGAGGACAAGAAATCTTAAAAATCCGAAAAACAATGCAGATGGGCCGAAAAGCCTTTGCTGCGGTTTGCCTTAGACGGAGCGAGCCGTCTGTCATCAAATATGAGGAAGGCTCGGTTAATCCGCCGGACATTGTGATGCAAAGAGCCAGAAAATGGCTTGAACTTTATAACGAAATTCACGAAATAAGAAGAAGATAAGTTGGAGATGATGAAATGAGAACAAGCGAATACGTATCACTTGGACACCCGGACAAAATCGCAGATTACATAAGCGAGTATATTCTTGACCGCATTCTTGAGCAAGACCAAAATGCCAGATATGCGTTGGAAGTGCAAATAAAAGACAAGTTTGTAACCCTTGGTGGGGAAATCACCACAAAAGCCAGCATTTCTGCCGAAAAATGGGTAAAAGAAGCCGTTGAGGAAATCGGTTATACAAAGAAATATGCCGAGAAATGGGGCAAGGAAAATACAATTTGCTCGGATGATTTACAAGTGCGTGTTCTTTTCTCTACCCAAAGCCCGGACATCGCTAAAGGGGTTAATCGTGACGGATGGGGCGACCAAGGCATATTCTTCGGCTATGCGGAAAACAACCCAGACACAAATTATATGCCTTTGGATCATTTCCTTGCCAAAGAACTGAACAACATCTTGTATAACAAAGCAAAGAAAGACGGCATCGGCGGTCTGGACATCAAAACCCAAATCACACTCGATGATGACGATATGATTGAAGAAATCATCGTTGCCATTCCGGCCAAAGACAAAAAAGAGTTTACAAAGATAAAACGCACAGTTGAAGCATGGGCAGGAAAGAAGAACATAACCCCCACCACAGTAACAATCATCAACGGCACCGGAAAATACATCAAGCATTCATCCATGGGAGATTGCGGAACCACCGGCCGCAAGTTGGCGGTTGACTTCTATGGCGGAAACTCCCCCATCGGGGGCGGTAGCCCATGGACAAAGGACGGCACCAAGGCAGACCTTGCTTTGAACATTGTCGCCAGAGCATCAGCAATTTTTGAATTGACAGAATCAACGCATCCGTTCAAATTCTCCGCAGAATGTCGCCTGAGCTGCTGCATTGGCAAGGCACAAATAAACGCAACAGTGCTTATAAAAGACAAATACGGCCAACTTCTTGAAAAAAAATCAAACAAAACAGATTTGTGTCCTACAAGAGTTATTGGAGCATTCGGTTTGCAAAATCCAAAATTTGCGGTATTATGCAAGAGGGGATTATTTGGTGTCATAGATAACGAACATCCTTGGGAGAGATAAAAAATGCCGTTTGTTGAGGTCAAAAAGAACGGAAAAACAACTTTCCGATTTGTTGAAGACTTAAAAGAATACGATGAAAGAAAGTATGAAAACGAAGAACAAGGGGATCTGACCACGGGGTCGGCTTCCCTTGTTTCCGTTGGACTATCCAAAGAACGATTTGATGAAATCTTTAATAAAGGGGAAAAAGATGCTTGAAAAAGAAGAAAATGTCAATCCTGACAAATACGCACTTGAAGAACCTTTGATATTTAAGGCTTCAATATTTAACAACATCAAAGACAAAAACACTCTGGCGCAGATAAATCAGCTCAAAGCGGCATATCTTGAAGAAATATCCCAAATCTGCAACATGCCTAAAGAAGACTTTGCAGACGAAACGCAAATCTATGTTGTCGCCCAAGATATTAACAACCGCGTCATCGGGTTTATCTCGGTGGGTTTCGGACACCCGACCAAGGAAGTCTGGGCTTGCCACGTTTACACAATGCCAGAGTTCAGAAGAAAGGGCGTGTATAAAGAAATGATTGAACGTTTGAAGCTATTCACCCAGCAAATTGGATACAAGCGGATTGTGTCCGGTGTGTTCAAGGTGAATAAAGCCAGCAAAAGAGCACATCAAAAACTCGGTTTTGTCGCCGTGTCAGACATCATGCACCTGAATATTTTGTAAAATCTTATCGGGTTTATATTGTAATTTTGGAGAAAATTATGCGAAGAGGCACTAAAAAGAGAGAGAACTACACCCCAGAAGAAGCCCGTATCTTTGGAGCTCTTGGCGGAAAAGCATCAGCCGATGCCAGAAGACGAAAGAAAAGCCTGAAAGAACTCACGCAGGCCTTGCTTGAAATGAAACCGCACGCAGTCATCGCCGCAAAGTCAAAACAGCTATTCCCCGAAATCAATCCGGAAGATTTAACCAATGGTATGGTTTTGGCAATGGCTATGTTTGACAAGGCGATAAAAGAGCAAGATGTCAAAGCCGCGCAGTTTGTGCGAGATACGGCCGGAGAGATGCCGGAGCAGGTCATAAGCGGAAACCTTGGGCAATCAACCGTCTTTGTTACCGAGCAAGACCAAAACAATATCATCAAGCATATTCAAGAAGTATTAAATGATGGCCAACCAAAAACAGAAAAAACAAGCAAGTCCAAAAAAGGAACAAAAAAATAATACCGTTTTATCGGGCGAAATCAATCGGGAATATCTCGGCAAGACATTGCTGGATGCCGGTTTTGAAGTTTGGTTTCGTTATATGTTCCGAGTTCTTGAGGGTAAGCCTTTTATTATGGACCGTATCCACAAAGATATGTTCAACGTTTTTGATGACCTATACAACCTGCGAATAACCCGCGAATGCATGAACATTCCGCCCCGAGCCGGAAAAACAACCCTCTGCAAATATTGGCTCATTTACTGCCTTACCAAAAACCCGAGGTGTAATTTTATTTATACATCATTCTCGCAAATGCTCCTATCAGACATTGCCCGTGAAGTGGCTCAGATTTTAGAGCATCCGATATACAAAGAACTCTACGGCAACGGCTTGCTTGGCATGGAAGAAAAGGAAGAAAACCCGATTGATGACTTCTGGCGTGAATATCTGCTGAAAGAAACAGGGAAAGCCGTGTACGCCAGCAAACGCATCATAACGGCAAAAGGCGGGCAAATTCTGTTTGCATCCATTGGTTCAACCATTACCGGGTTTGGCTGTTTTGACTATAACACAGAAGTTTTAACAGAAAAGGGGTTTATGAAACTCGGATATATTGTGGAAAACAAAATAGACGTGAAAGTTTGGAGCTATAATTTTGACAAAAGGCAGAAAGAGTTGCAGCCAATATACGATTATGTCAAAAACGAAAATTCGCCCTATATGGAGATTGAGCTAGATAACGGAGAAAAAATAAACTGCACGCCTGACCACGTCTTTTATTTGAAAAACGGAGAGGAGCGGCGAGCCGACTTTTTATCCGTGGGTAGTGAAATAATGTCTAATCTTTTTTATCTTCCAAACAGGTATATTGAGTTTTTCAGAAACGTATTGGCGAGAATTGTTTTTGTCAAGAATAAATTTAATTTCATCATCGCCAAATTTTTCAAAAATATAATCAGCAGCCGTTTTTACTCCTCTTTGAAATCTAAAGCCGTCTGTTACTTTCGCCCACGCACAACCACACTTGATGTCGCTAACGGAGCCATAACAAATACCAAAACTTTCGGCAATTTCTTTGTATGGACGGGGGTCTTGTGCTATCTTTATCGCAAGCTCTTTGTTAAGTTTCTGAAATTTTCTGTTTTGTTCAAATTTATCAAGGGTATTTTGCTTGGTAGTACCATAACAAAGGTTTTCAAGTCTATTATCCGACCTGTCAGAATTAAGATGTCTTGTTTCAAGAGAGGATTCTCCGACAAAAGTCTTAAGAACAAGACGATGCACAAAAAAATGGTATCTCTTATCGGCGGTATGAAGTTCAACAGATTTATACCCTTTATATGTGGTTCGTTGTTTAAGAATGCGATTTGTTTTAGCAGAGAAAATTTTGCCACACTTAGAGATAAAATACCCTTTAAATTCGGGAATAGGAAAATAGTCAATATTGTCAACTGTAATCATAGCGCCCCCAGTTATTGTGTTACCTTATGGAATAACAATAACCTGTTTATAACCAAAAGTCAAATATTGGTTCATAATTGCGGAATAAGAGGAAATACAACCTTTTCGGGAGCGTTAGTCCTGGACGATGCAAACAAGCCGGCCGATATTCAATCTGAGGTTATGCGCGAAAAAGTCCGCAAATATTATGATGAAACCTTGCTCTCACGCTTGAACGACAGTAACGTGCCGATATTTAACATTCAGCAGAGGCTCCATCTCGGCGACTTATCCGGATATTTGCTTGAGCAATACAAATTTGACAGCATCATAAAGCCGTTGCTTGAACCGGACGGCACATGCAACATCGCAAGCCAATACACCCCGGAGCGTATCAAAGAAATATCATTCAATGATACCATGTTCCAAGCACAATATCAGCAATCACCGGTAGCCGAAAAAGGAAACATCATCCAACGTGATTGGTGGGTTTATTATGATCCGGACAACACACCTATTGACGGCAAGTTAATAATAACGGCAGATACCGCCTATAAAAAGACGGTAACAGCAGACTATTCTTGTTTTCAAGTTTGGGAGCTGTTGCGTAAAGAGATGCGTATGCGTGATATGATTGTCGGCAAGTGGGAATTCCCCGAGCTTTTGGAAAGGGCGAGCTGGATATGGAAAAAGTGGACGGACGACAGCTTAATTAATCCGGCTGCATTTATGTACATTGAAGACAAAGCATCCGGCATCAGCTTGGAGCAAACGCTTATACAATCCGGCATCAATGCCATTTGTTGGAAGCCCAAAGAATATGACTACCCAGAGGACAAGGTCGGCAGAACAAGAGAGCTTTCATGGGATGTTTATCGTGGTCTTGTAAAATTGAAAAAAGATGATAAAATGAGCCAGTATCTAGTCAATGAAGCGGCATTGTTTGCCGAAGACATGTCGCACGCGCACGACGATTCTTGTTTTGTTGCGGGAACAAAAGTCGCCACAATTTTTGGAGATAAAAATATAGAGGAATTAAAAGTTGGTGATTTAGTCATAACTCCTTGGGGTGTTTCTCCGATAACACGAACAACAAGCAGAATGAAGCCGGTTATTGATAATATTGGATTAACCGGAACTAAAGACCACAAAATATACACAACACACGATTATTCTTTTGACAGCCTTGAAAATGTTGATTATTCTATGGTTAGTAAATTAACCATAGAGGAATTAATCTCATGGCAAATAAAATCTTTATACTGTTCAATGGCAAAAAATACTATCGTAACCCAAAGACAGGATATTATGAAAATAAAATCTTTGCTTACGGAAAAAGAAAAACATTCCGGCTTCATCGGGTTGTGTATGAATTTTATTCGGGAAAAGAAATTCCTAAAGGCTATCACATTCACCACAAAGATGAAAATAAAGATAATAACGATTTTAGCAATTTGGTTCTTTTATCAAGTAGTGAACACGCTAAACTTCATGGCAAAAAAACCGCTGAAATTTGGAAAAGACCTGAAATGCAAGAAGCAAATAAAAGAGGTAGAGAAATGTGCAAAGAGTGGCATCGCTCAAAAGAGGGGAGAGATTGGCACTCAAAACATCAAAAAGAATACATTGCCAAACTTCATATTACTAAAATATGTCCCGATTGCGGAAGAAGATTTAATACCCCAAACGACCACAGAGAGCAGACAATATGTCGATGGTGTCGAGATAAGTACCTTAAAAGAGAACTACGCAGGAAAGCCAAAGAAAAGGGTTTATAATATAACAGTTCGAGCTGGTTGCTATTATGCAAATAATATTTTAGTATCAAATTGTGATGCCGCATCAATGGCCCATTCTATCTGGAGATATGCCGGGGGCGGACAATAAAGGAAACACCAATGACACGAAGAAACAAAAACAAATCGCAAAAAGTTGTTAATACCATTCTAACCGGAGCCGGTGCAAACACCACACAAGACCGTGGAAGCCAGCAAACAGCGGCTATATACTCACGCAACCCATATTTTAGAAACGACTTTTATAGCCGTTGGCAAGAGTGGGTGCGTTGGTACAATACGAGTTGGGAAGCCGGAAAAATTGTGGATATTCCTGTTCAAGATGCATTCCGCATTCCGGTAAAGATTACCGGACTAGAACAACCGGACATTGAAGCCATTGAAAAGTACATGAAATATCTTGATGTTAACAACAACTTCAAGCGAGCCGCCACCATTGAGCGATTGCTTGGCGGTTGTGTCATTATCGTTGGTGTAAAAGATGAGAAAGACGACCCGGAAGAAGTTCTTGACCTTAAAAGACTAAAACAAGGCGGCATCACGTTCTTAAACGTCATTACGACCGAAAAGATAACCAAGTGCGAATATGAAACAGACGTATTCAGCCCGGAATATGACAAGCCGAAATATTACATGATAAACGGCATCAAGACCCACGTCAGCCGATTGATTGTCTTTGACGGCGACCCATTGTTTAATCACACATCCATGAACCTTATGCAAAACTTCCGCTACAATCCGGCAGGCTTTGGCGAGAGCATATTGTCCAGAGTATATGACAGCCTTGTTCGAGCAACCGGAACGCAAGAGGGAGCATATCACCTTGTGAACCTCGCATCAGTTCTCTTGGTCAAATGTGAACGATTTATTGACCTGCAAGCCACCAAGCAAGGCAATGCAGCCCTGAACATGCTTGATAAGATTGCCGAGCAACTGAGCATATACCGTGGAGCGGTTATAGACGGCAAAGGAACAGAGATAGCTCAACACTCTGCAACATTTGGCAGCGTTCCGGAGCTTTTGAACACATACCTACAAATCCTTGCGGCCGGCTCCGATATTCCGGCAACTCGTTTCTTAGGCGATAGTCCGTCAGGCTTAAACTCCACCGGAGAAAGCGACCTTGAAAACTATTACAACAACATTGACAGCTACCAAACCACACGCTTGGAGCCAAAATATCGCAAGATGCTTGATATTATCGGCTCGTGCATTTGGGGCTTTAACGTCTGGAAAGAAAAATCGCAAAACTTAGAGATTGAGTTTGAGCCGCTTTGGAACATTAACAAAATGGACCAAGCAACTGTTGACAAGACCAGAGCCGACATTCTCCGCCAATTCAAAGAAGACGGCATCATCAGCGACAAGCAATATGCTGAAGAAATCAATAGCAAGAAAATTCTTGATATTGAGCTTGATGTGGAAGAATATGACGAAGATCGAGAAGAATTGATTGACGGCTCGGACATTCCCAGCTTGCGAGATGAAACCGACCGAGTAATTGATACCATAGGAGCAAAGCCAAATGTCGATAGTGGTGCTAAACCAGAAGCCGGACAAGGTTAAAAAAAGCCAAAAAGGCAACCCGATAAAAACTCCTAAAAGCTTGGAAGACGATGCAAGGGTAAGCATTAACCGCATTGTGCGAGAAGTAAATGCCGAGCTGCGCGCCATATCAGAGGATGCCCGGACAAACACCCCAGAGCAAACCGCCGCGCTTTTGGATGACTTCAAACGCAGATGGCGAGCCATCATTGAACAAAGGGCTGACAGCATAAGCAAAGAGTGGGTAAAAGCCATTGACGAAAACAACTACGAAAAAACAATGGCCATGCTCCGCAAAGCCTTTGGCATAGAAATCAGCGCAATTTTGGAAGACAAAGACATTGCCGACACTTTGGAAGCCATGCGGCTCAATATGGTCAACTTGATTGTAACCATACCGGAAGAAGCTCTAAAAAGGGTTGCCTTGCGTATTTATGAAAACTACCAAGGCATACCTATGCCGGAAAACCGCACGCTTCAGCAACAAATAAGCCAAGAGTTCAAAACCACATACAGACAAGCCAAAGTCATCGCACGCGACCAAACGGCCAAGATAAACTCATCATTAAACAAAATCCGGCAGCAAAAGCTCGGTGTTGACATTTACATCTGGCAGACCATGCGAGATGGCCGAGTAGTGGGAAAGCCGGGCGGATTATATCCCAAAGGCAATGATGCACACGGAAACCACTACATCATGCAAGGTTTATATTGCAAATACAGCGACCCAAGCGTATTCTCAACCGATGGCAAGACATGGCGGAAAAGAACCGCACAAATGCCAAAGGGAGAACCCGGAACAGATATCCAATGCCGATGCTTTGCCGAACCGGTTTTATATTGGGAAGCCGTCAAGAAAAATCTTGTTGTAGCCTAAGAAAACCAAGCACTCCGTAAAAAGAGTGCATTTTTTTGCATAAATTATAAAAAAGTGCTTGCATATTACAATTATTTGTTATAACGTAAAGACCATAAAGGAGATGAAACATGGCATACAAAAAATTAAATGAAGCATTAAAAAAAGAGCTTCTCAAGAAAGTTGATGAAATGGAAGTCAACGTAGAGGAGCTAGAAAGCTACCATCGTGAATATAATCCGTTTGGAGTTCCTGCTGAATATGCAACATGGGAATACGATTGGGATGAAAACGAAGAATGGCAAGCCAAAATCAAAAAAGCAAAAAAATACCTTTCTGAAAATCAAGCATACGAGATTTTGACCCTTGCCGATGAAGACTGGGACAATCAAGACGATAACGATTGCACCACCTTAACAAACGAATGTATCAACTATCTTTCAACCTTGGAGAATTAATATGTTTACAGATGAACAATGGAAAACAATCCAGCAATTTGATGCTCAAGGAAAATCAAATCCAAAATACACCAATGAAGAAAAGCTTACTTTCTGGTTCTGCGGTGCCATCATGCTTTATTTAATCTGCCAAGTTGCAAGAGTGGCACTATGAAAAAGGACAAAATCGAGCAATTTGCCGAAGACATTGAAAATCTTCGCCAGAAAGTCGCAAAAGTGAAAAGCGAAGAAAAAAACAAAGATAAGTTCACCAAGAAAAAAAGACTGGAAGCAATTCCGGGCAAACATTAATAAGGAGAAAATATAATGGGTGAAATAGCACAAATTGAGCCAAGCTATGATGATTTGGCCTTTGAACCGGAAATGACTTGGGAAGAGTTGGTTGAAAAAGCTAAAGAGCTTGGATATAAAATCACAGAATATTCTCCTTATAAAGAGAATAGAATAGGACATATGTTGTCAAAATATTTCGATTGCACATCTATTGATTTTTTAGACAAAGGAGAAATATGGGTTGATGGGGCGACTTTAGCTTTTGATAGAACATCCTCTCAGATGTATCAAATAATGTTAGCATTGGAGGATTAAAATGACAAGAGAGATGAAAAAAACTTTAAGAGGTCGTCTCCCGGACGGAACGGCAAACCCGATTGATATTTATGTTGGAAACAGAATTCAGTTAAGACGTAAGCTTTTAGGCTTGAGCCAAGAAAAGCTCGCCGCTATGTTAGGCATTACGTTTCAGCAAGTGCAAAAATACGAAAAAGGCATGAACCGCATCGGAGCAAGCCGCTTGTGGGATATGAGCAACATCTTGGATGTGCCGGTATCTTTCTTTTTTTCCGGCTTAACCAAAGAAGAAACCGATAAAAGCCCGGCGGCTCTTAACGGCTTGAAAATTGAAAAAGAGCAAGCAGATGCCAGCGACCCATTGACCGACAACGGCACAATCGAAATGATAACGGCTTTTAATAAGATAAAAAACCAAGAGTTAAAAGAGGGCTTACGAAAAGCCATCATCGCCGTAGGTAAAAACTCTTATTTTGAAAAGGAAGAAAGATAATGGCAAATTTAGAGGGATATATTGTTTCTTTCAGTCATTCTGACGGATACGCAATGTTTTATAAGCCGGATAGCAGCGGTTATACATACGACCTTAACGAAGCCGGATTATATTCTTTGAAAGAGGGATTGGAAATCCAAAAAAGCACGCATGGCGAAGTTGTATGGGTTTCTGTTTTTGATATTTATGAAAAAGTCAAAAAAATGGTCAGAACGGCCCACATAAAGAAATTAAACGAAGAAGAAATATTTGCGGCCAAACTTTATGATTTTTTGCTAAAAACAGAGTTAGAAGAATGTTTCAGATATTGGGGAATGGACGATTACGAATATTATGGATATGAAATCGTTGATGAGCCTTCGGGCGGCAAGCAAGAATTTGAATATGAAGCTCTTGATGAAAAAGAAGAATTAATTGAGATGCCAGAAGAATTTAAGTATATTGACCATGAGTATTGCAACCAGCATTGCGGTATATGCGGTGATGACTATTCCGGCAACCTTTATTTTCCATTGCCAAGCGGAAAATATTTGAGATGTCATTATAAGTGCTAAAAGGAGCAAAGAGATGAGTAAATGTCTATTTTTCTTTTCTGGTACAGCTTCCTCTTTGGCTTGGGCGTCCCTTCATGCTGATAGATATACCGCATTTGGCTTACTTTTGCTGGTTAGCTTAATTTTATGGTTTTTGGGAGAATACATGAAATGATTAGCCTTGTAAAAATTTACCGAGAAATGTTTGAAAACAAACAAAAGCAACTCAACGACCTAACAAAGCAACTTGAAGATTTAAGGGCAGAAAATGACGCTTTACGTCAAAAAAATGCCGATTGGAATATTCAAATTGCGGAACATGTGAAAAAGTGCTTATATTGTAAAAATCTAAATTTTACTCAAGAGATAAAATTCCTAGATCATAAAATATCTGAATTGAGAGAAGAAAACGCAAGGCTTAAAGGCTTGCTGAAAGAGTGTAAAGAACTTATTAAGCGTTCTTTTGATGATTACCCTGATAGTGCAATTTATAGAGCAATTAACTCGGCTATCGGTGAAAGTGAGGAATGATGACAGGATTAGGAAACGCAGACGATGTTTATAAACACTATCTTAAAGTTATTGAGGAAAATAAACAGCTTGAGAAAAAGCTTGATATAGCTGTTAAGGCTTTGGAGTGTTATGCCGACCCATATAAATGGGATAATTGTATTATAAAATTTATAGCATATGGCCAACAAGAAATTGTTAATAATGGGTGTTTTACTTCGAATGGATTTGAAACGGCACAAGAAGCCCTAGCAAAGATAAAGGAGATTAAGTGATGAAAATATTTGGATACAATATTTTGAAAGATTATGAACTTGAGAGAATTAAAAAAGACCATTGGGAAGATTTTAAAAAATATCTTAAAATAAAAGAACTTTGGCGTATAACAACAATCTGGGAGAAAAAGCCTAAATGCAATTCTTGTGATGAGAACAGACAGATTACAGTCACAATGCCAGACGGAAGCTCCAGAAAAGTAAGATGTTCTTGCGATGATAGTATACGCTCATACGATATAGTTCAAGCTGAAGAAAAATGTATTATTGCTGTAAAAGGGAATAAAGTATATATGTCCACTGGATTTAGTAATTATTCAATTGTTTCTGATATTTTATTTAACAAGAACCAATTTGAAAAAGTTAAGTATTTAGATGATTGTTATTTTACTTCAAAGAAATTAGCTGAACAAGCATTAAAAATCATAAAGGAGCAAGACTAATGTCATATTTAGAAGAACTGTTGCCCGAGTTCAGAAAAGGGGCTAAGATTAGAAGACGTATTTGGGATAATAAAGAATTATTCGTAAAAATAAATGAAGCTGGCGAACCTGTTTTAAATAACGGTAATAAGTTTGAATTTTGTAGAAATATTAATTGTTCTGATTGGGAACTCTACCAAGAGCCTATTGATTGGGGCTACATCATCGAAAATAAATGCCTTTGCTGGTTTTGGGATTTTGAAAATAAAAAATATATTGGCTTTTTAAAAAGTGTAGATGAAGCAGACCCCAAATTTTTTAAAGAATCAGCAGTGTATTACAAATATTGCCGCCCCGTCCGCAGAGATGAAGTAACTTTTTATGAGGATAATAAAGATGAGGTGCAAGATGAAAGAAAAGATTAAAAAGATTTTACGATGGCTACATTGGCACGCTCCCATAATAACCACGAGGAAGAAGCAAGAGGAAGCCAAAGAACTGAGCCAAAGACTATATAAGATAAGGGTAACTTCGGCAATCCATTCCTTGCAAGAACTCAGAAAAAACACATGGGATGTTGAACGTGTGGACCGCACTATAAATTGGCTTAAAAATAAGTTTAATGGAGAATAAAAATGAATTGGAGTACAATATTTAGTTTTGCTATGTCTATTATGGCTGCCAGTTTTGGGCTTGTGTTTATGTTCTACGACAAAACGGAGCTATCGACACATTGTTTTTCTGTGGCAACATATTTGATATGTCTCGGCATATTTAATCATCTAACAGATAGAAAGAAAAATGAATTTTAAGAAATCTTTTATTGAGTTTCTGGCCCAAAGAGGTATGACCTTGGAGCAATGGCTCAAACAAAGATAAAACACCACCACAAACCCACAAAAACACCCCTTGTTGACAACTGTCGGCTTGGGGTGTTAATCTATCCCCAGAAACAAAAAAGGATTAAACAAATGCAAGTTTCAAACAAAATAAGAATGTCTATCGGCAACAAATGGCGAATTGATGATGACGGCATTATGACCGTTAGAGCCAGGGTGTTAAAAGAGGGAGTATATCCCTATTATGCCAGTGAGCTAAAAGACCTGAATATTCCGGGCGACAAGGTGGATGTTCTTATTCCGGCAAGCGAATTCACCCCCGAAGCGTTAAAAACCGGCGAGGGTAAGCCCGTAGTCATTGATGAACATGAATGGCGAACTGTTGAAAATGCCTTGACAGACGGCTATACCAAAGGCTCTGTTGCCGGAGAAATGACAGTTGAAGACAAAGGCATTTTGTGCGACCTCACAATCTTGGACGCACAAACCATAGAAGAAATCAAGAGCGGCATCTTGGTGGAGATTTCTGCCGGATATCGAGCTGATTTTGAAAAAGAAGAGGGCGAGCTAAACGGCCAGCCATATTCTTATGTTCAAAAAAACATCGTCTTCAACCATATTTTGCTTTGCCACAAAGGCGAGGGCAGATGTGGGGCCGATGTTAAAGTTATCAACAAAAAAACAGGAGAAAATAAAATGTCTTATACAATTCGCATGAAAATTGGCAATAAAGACAAAGAAATGGAATTCTCATCCAAAGAAGATGCCGACAAGGCTCAAGAGATGGCAAACGAAGCCAGCGAAGCAAAACAAGCTGACATTGACAAGGCCGTTGAAGAAGTAACTTCTTTGAAAGAACAAGTTGCCGCTTTGAACTCTGAATTGGAAGAAAAGAAATCTTCCATTGAAGAATACAAAGAAAAACTTGAAAATGCTTTGTCTGAAGAAGCTCAAGAAGAAATTGCCGAAGACCTCATCGCTCAAAAAGAAGCTGAGGAAGCCGTTGTCAATGAAGAAGTTGACGACAAAGACAAAGAAGAAGTCAAAAACTCTTTGAAAGGCATGAAACGCTCTGAGCGTGCCATGTTCTTGGCTACCCACGTAATGAACAAGCGTGGCTTGGACATTAAAGAATGGGATGACAATTCTAAAATTGCATCTTTCATGACCATTGCCGCTGAAGCAAAACAGAAAGTGCAAAACAAAAAAGCATTGAGCAACAACCCCGGCAACGTTAATGGTGCTAAAGTTGTGAACTCAAAAACCGGAAACAACGGGATGTCTGCAAAAGACCGTATGTTTTCTTGGAAACACAAATAACAAGTAGGAGAAACAAACATGTCTAGAGGTGTTTATATGGGTACTGCTTTTGGTCCTATTCAGGGCGCAGTATTCGACCAGCCGGCGGCAGGTGTTCATGGCGGACTTTACGCAGCCAGCGACATCAACCTTTGCGATGCCATTTCTGTTGGCGAAGCAAACGGAATTGATGTTGGTTGTGGTGTTGTGGCAAGTGCTATCGCATCGGCTAAAATTTCCGGTATTAACGATTTAGAGGCAAAATTGCCGGCCGCTGATGCCGCCGCAATCTATGGCTTTGTAATCAGAACACAGGCAGGATGCACCGATGCATCCGGCAAAAACTATGTTCCGGCAAAACGTCAGGCCACTGTCTTGAGATACGACAGAGTAGGCGGTCGTTTCTGGTATAAAATGCCGGCCGCATTTACTCCGGCTTCAAAAGTATACATCGCTTATACCGATGATGCCGCTGCCGGCGGTAAAGGTCATTTGACTGTAACTACCGAAGCAAGCAAAAACTTTGAATTAACCAAGCTGAAAATCCGCAACTCAGGTTCTAAGGATGATTTGGCTTTAATCGAAATCGTAGCGTAGGGGAGAATAAAACATGTCTAAAGGTTCTTTCACATACGGCGGACAAGCAAACGTAAATATGCAGGAAATCGCATTCAGCATCTATACCGCTGTTGATTCTGCGTTTTATGATGTCGAATATCCGGAGCATGACTGGTATAAAGTCGTAAAAGAAGATCAGGTGCTTTCTGATATTAACGCCGGTGCAACTCAGTATGCATTCATCAGCCGTGACCGCCAGGGTGCCGCCGCATTCAGAGGCCAGGCTGAAAACAACAACATCCCGATGGTAAGCCAGACGGCCGGTTCGTCCACTGTTCCGTTGTGCGCTTCCAATGTCGGGGCTAAAATCGACAACGAAGATGCTCGCCAGTATCAGATGGGCTTTAACGGAAACTTGGCTCAGGATTTGGGCGAATGTATGCGTTTTGCCTGCGATAACTTGGTTGAACGCTCTTTCTTCTTCGGTGATGATTCCGTAGGCTTCAAAGGCTTTATGAACTTCCCCGGTGTTACCATCTCCACAGCTTCGACAGCTGCCGCCGGTGGTACGGCTTGGAGCAAGAAAACGGCCGCTGAAATGGTAAAAGATATTACCGATGGTTTGGCTACCGTATGGACCAACTCCAGAGGCGTGTTCCTGCCCAACACGGTATTCTTGCCGTTAGAGCAGTTCAACCTCTTGGCGACCACTCCGTACACCTTGGGAGCTTCTGCCGCTGTGTTCCAATCTGCTTTGGATTATGTGAAGAAATACAACATCTACACAAATCAGCGCGGAAAAGAACTCGAAATCATTCCTATCCGTTACCTGAAGAACGCAAACGATTCCGGCGACAAAGGGCGCATGATTTTGCAGGACAGAAGCAAACGCAATCAGGCTTTGCCGTTCCCGATGGGCTACACCTTGCAGGCACCAGTTCCGGTTCCGCTGGGCGCAGAGTTCTATTCGGAACAGAAACACGGTTCTTATGTAATCCGTCAGCCGTTGTCTACTTTGTATGTAGATGGCATTTAGTAACTAATTAATTCAATGGGGAGATACCAATATGGCTTTTCCAGCAAAAACAAAAAAACAAAATAACGGAGCCGCCGCACAAAAAGCGGCTCCAACAAACCAGACAGCTAAAAACCTTTCGGCGGCAAGCGGAACGGTGGTTTTAACAAATATGACCACAAACCCGATTTTGCTAAACGAGGGCGGTCATAAAATCATGATTTATCCTAAGGAATTAAAATCTGTGGATAAAGGCGTTTTTCAGGAGCTGAAAAACAATGATATGATTAAAATCTGGCTTGATAAAGGTTTAATCAGATGCAATTACCAAGCGGACGCACAGGAAGCAGAGCGCAAAGACATCTCTGTAACTCCTGATGATGCGCCGGCCGAACTGACAAATCCGGTCGAGAAACACGAAGACGGTCGCACCGTGTCCGCAGAAGTAAAGAAGAAAGAAGCCGCTGGTTCAATTACATTGGATTAAGTAGCCAAAAGTAGGAAGCAAGAACATGAGTTTTGATTATGCACAATTTATTGCCGTATATCCCGAATTTTCCGACATTCCACAAGCAACTGTTGAATTTAAGGGAAATCTGGGCGACAAAGTCTTGAGCGATACGTCTTGGGGCGATGTGCGTGATGAAGCTCTGTTCTTGTGGACTGCTCACCGCCTTGCGTTGGAATATAACATTGCCAAGGCACTAAAAAACAACAAAAAAAATTCTATTAATCCGGGCTTAGTAAACTCGCAAAGCGCAAGCAATGCCAGCCTGTCAAATTCATACAGCCACAGCGCGATGGTTTCATCAGAAAACCCGATGGAAGCCGACTACGCACGCACAAGCTACGGCTTGGAGTTTTTATCATTGATGAACATGGTAATGCCGGCCGGCTATGTGGTTTTAAGTGGCGAAAATTACTGTTGCCGAGGATAAAATGTCAAATGTTTCTATGTCGGCAAAAATAAACAAAGAAAACAATCCCGATTGGCTTGATAAGGTCATGGCCAAAGCGGTAAAACTTACCGAGATAGAAGCAGCCGCCGGATTTCCATCCGGACAAAAAGAACTCAACACACCACACTATGACAACGGGGCCAGTATCATAGACGTGGCAATCTGGAATAATTATGGAACATATAATTCTCCTGCCCGTGATTTTATGACACCATCAGGAAAAAAAGCCAAGGAGCGATGGAACAAAATCGCTCCTGACCTTTATAATGAGGTTGTCAACGGAAAAATGGACGCTGTGGAAGCGTTAGAAAATGCCGGACAGATTGGAGCAACCGAGATAAAAAAAGCGATTGTTGACCTAAAAACACCGGCAAACGCACCCATAACCATCAATGGCGGATGGATGCACAACAAAAAAAGCGGTAAATTGTTCAAGGTTGAGGGCAAAAAGAGCAACAATCCGCTTGTGGATACCGGAGCAATGGCCAACGCAGCAACCTACGTTGTCCGCAAAAAGAAAAAATAGTCCTTTTGACTTTGTATTTTTTGTGGGGTAAACTTGAGAAAAACAATGATAGGAGAAAACAAAATGCGTGATTTCTCAAAAACAATTCGGGTTAAAAACTCCATGAGAGGCATAGACGGCATTCATTTGGATGTGCCTTTGTTTATCCGCCTTTTGGAGTTTGCCAGAGAAGATGCAAAAGATGATGTCGATTTGCACATCGTAACCGAAAACATAACAAGATTATTGCAAGGCTATGAGGAAAGCGGAGAGCCGCGCTCATTTTTAACTATGCACGATTATGACAAAATCATTGAGGGGGCAAAATAGCAATGTCGATACTGCCCTTTGATTTTAGCCAAACGTTAGCAGAATTTGCTTGCCCGGAGAGCTTCACCGCCTATGAGATGGTGGGGCAATATGTCCGGGGCGAATGGGTTATGACAAAGGAAAACGAACGCACCATTGATGAAGCCATTTTGCTCGATGTGGAAGAAGAAATACTCGAAATCTTAAGCGAGGGCAACCTTGTTGACGAGGCATACAGCATTATGTTTGCCAAAGATTATGACGAGTTCTTTATTATGGACCAGAACAACGCGACAATCCAAAACAAGCAAACATACGTTGTGATTGATGGTAAAGAGTTTATTATAAAAAGAAACCCGAAAACCGCCAAAAATTCAAACTTCCGAAGCTATTATGCGATTAAGTTCAAGGATATTGCCAATGGTTAAGACAGTAACGACAGAGGAAGCAAAAGAGCTTATCCGGGCGGCGGTCAAACTTGCCACCGGATGGGAAACAATCCTTTGGCCATCGCAAGGTCCGCAGGCGGCAAACCAATATTGCACCGTCCGCTTAAAGGACGATTTGCCGTATCAATACGACATCAGCGAAGAAAGCGTGGATGAATATGGCAATATGATATATGACGAAATCCAAGAAACAATCATGGAGTTTGAAATTCAGGCATACGGCAAGGGAGCCATGGACAAGCTCAAATCTTTTATTGCCAAGCTCAAACATGATGAACGCTTCTACGGAGCAGAGAGCAACCCAGACATGGAGCAAAAATTCAAAAACGCTCCGTTGTGGGAATATATGGGCTTAGGCGGACATGACAGCGTGCAAGACATATCCATGCCGTTTATGGGAGCCGCTCAGCCGAGGGCAATCGTCACAATTTACATGAATGCCCTTTGGCAAGACAAGCAGCCGAAATCAGAAGTTGACAGTTTTGATACGGTTGACATAACTGTGGAAAGCATAAATAATGATAACAAATTTGTGCTTGAAATTAACAAATAACAAGAAGTAGGAGAATAAGATGTCTCAATTACCAATTTCTTATGACATTCAATTCAGCCTTTCCAAAGCGAGCGGAGCGGCTGCAAGAGATATGACCTTGCTTAGTTTGTTCTCAAACAAGACAAACTTTTTGCATGGCGAAAGAGTAAAGTTGGCATCCACATGGGATGGATATCAAAAATATTGCACGGTTGGCGATACTGTATATTGGGCCGGCAATGCTTTCTTTTCAAAAACAAACAGACCAAAGAGAATGGCAATCTCTGCAATTTATGATGCCGACCAAGCTGCTTATGCTTTGTCTCCGGTGGTTAAATTGGACGAATTAAAAGCCGTTTCCGATGGTGCTTTCAAAATCACGGTTGATGGACAAGTAAAAGACATTTCCGGTCTTGACTTCCAATCTGCAACATCAATTGAAAAAGTTGCCGAAGTTTTGAACGGAGCCGCAAGCAGTGCATTTGTTGCCAGCGACTACAATGGCCAATTGCTTGTAAAATCTGCCACACAAGGCACATCATCCACCATCAGCCATGCCATGGCACCAGATAGCGGAACAGACGTATCCGACATGCTTGGATTGTCTGAAAAAGCCGGTGCAACTGTTGTGGACGGATACAAACACGGCACATTCTTAGAAGAAATAAACCAATGTATTGATTTTGCCAACAAAATGGGCGTTAACGTGTTTGGCTTTGCTTTGGATGCTGGATACAGAGATACGCAAGACCAAAAAGACTTTGCTGATTGGGTAAATGCACGCTCATATCGCTCAGTTTGCTCTTTGGTATCAAACAACCCAACCGCATATTCTGCAAGCGATAGCAACAACATTGTTGCATATTGCAACAAAAAAGGCATGAGCAACGTTGCCACATTCTACCACAACAACGCTCAGGTTTATCCTGATATTGCTTATTTGGCTGAATTTTTGGCCGTTAACTATAGCTTGGACGACCAAGTTATTGATGGCAAGTTCAAAGACATTGGCATTGAAGCCGCAAGCTTGCCGGATGTGGAAGCAAACTGGACTGTTCTTGAAAGCAAAAGAGCAAACACCATTTTATACGTTGGCGACACCGGCAAAAAGATTGTCCGCAACGGCGACCAATCATCTATTGACTGGAGAACCGATAGCTGGGTTAATATCTGCAACTTTATCTCAGAATTAGAGATTGAAACCCTGAACGTATTCTTGCGTAACAAAAAGGTTGCATATACTCCGGCAGGTCAAAACTTGCTTCTTTCTGCCGCATCTAAAATTGGTAAGAAATACACCAAAAACGGCTCATTTGCCGACCGAGAAGAACAAAACGATGCTTCAGAAAACGGCTTGTCTTTGGTGCCTGCGGTTGAACTTATTCCGCAAGAAATTTCTGAAACCACATCGGCACAACGCAAAGCCGGTATTGGCACACCAATCCAAGTCAATGTCAATGACAGCGGTTCAATGAGAACCATTGCTTTGAACATTACTGTTACAGAGTAGGGAGAATAAACAATGTCAATTAAAAAAGTTTATAACCAAAGAAACTGTTCCGCATCTTTTAATGGTATTGATTTGAAAGGCTTGATGGACGGAAGCTCTATTGTGCTCGAACGTGTGGGCGGAGAAGTTGACATCACCGAGGGAACAGACGGCGGCGGATTAAACCAAGCTACCGACCAAGGCATCAGAGTGTCAATCACGTTCCGAGAAACATCTCAATCAATTTCTATGCTTGAAACCGCAAAGACATTGCAACAAAGAACCGGTGTAACATCCGTCTTTGTTTTGCGTACCGGTGCCGATATGCTGGTAACAATTACCAACGCAATGGTAAGCAACCCGTCAAGCCTTAGCACGGGCGACAAGAAACAAGGCGGTATCACATACACCTTTGTTGGAACTGATTATTTAATCAATTAATGAAAAATCATAGGAGATAAAAATGGGGGATTTTTCAAAAATAACAATAAACAACCACGTTTATAAGGTTGAGAGCTATTCGGTTATGGATGCCGTCATGTATCACTTGGAGTTTTTGAGCAAGTTTGGCGGCCTCCTTGCCGGATTAACAAAGATTGTGACCGAGAAGAACAAAAAAGTTGAAGACACCGACTTTATTGCTCTTTTTTCTTCCATAAATCCGGAAGAAACAAAACAAATTATTAATCAGGTTTTGCAACGAGTAATCACACCGGAGAATGTTCGCTTGGACAACGAGATGGTTATTCAAAGCTGGTTTTCAAAAACAGAAAACAGCCATGAGCTTTGGCTGGTTGTTGTTGCTGCAATGGTTGAACTGTTGGGGGAACAATTGCCTGCTACGCTGAATTCAGCAGTAGTAGGCTTGAAATCAATGGTGGCAAACTTATCGACATCCCAGATGGATATCGAGCCATCAGCTTTATCTCCGGTCCAATCAAAAAAGGTATTATAAACCTTGATTATTTGACCAAAACCAGCGATGTGAAAACATTTTACATTGCAAAAAAAATAGACAATTGGCTTGATTATGCTGAGAGCCAAGCAAGAGGGGAATAACAAATGGCGATAGCAAACGAACTTGTCCAGCTTTTGAGCTTCAAACTGAGCGACCAATCTAAAGCCGCCTTTGAAACATTCAAAAAAGGGCTGTCTGATTTGCGTGAGGGAATGCAAACAGTTGCCGCTGCTGCAACCGCCACCGGAACCGCTATTGCCTACACCATCAAATCGGTATCAGACGGAGCGGTAGAATTAACCAACCTCAGTAAGACCACCGGCATTGCCACAAAAACTCTGCAAGAATATAAATACGCTGCCGAGAGTGTCGGTGTGTCTTCTGATGCCGTAACCTCAGACTTGCAAATGCTCATAGAAACCATGTCATCGCCAATTCCCGGAGAGTTTAACGAAGCATTGTTCATGATGGGCATTGGCATCCGAGATGCATCCGGTCAAATGAAATCTGCCGATGCTTTGCTTGGCGACATTGCCGACAAACTCAACGGCATGAACGAGCAAAAAGCCCTACAATGGGCAAACCGCCTTGGCTTGAGCAACGACACGCTTGTTTTAATCAAACAAGGCCGTTTAAGTCTTGAGCAACTCCGCAAGGAAGCAAATGCTCTTGGGGCAGTTATCCCTGAAGAAACACTCAAACGAGGGGCAGAATTTAAAAAGTCGCTGAATGCATTGGAGTTTGCATTTAAGGGTATTGGCCGAACGGTTGCGTTGTCGGTTGCTCCCGGTTTAACTGATGTTGTTACGTCCATGAAAGATTGGATTGTGGCAAACTCTCGCATTTTGAAGCAAGGCATAGAAAAGACCGTCAAAGGCTTGGGAGATGGCTTAACCGGAACAACGGATATTCTCGGTCGGTTTATCAAAAACATAAAAGGGTTTTTGCCAGACTTAGGGGAATTTAATGATAAAATTGATTTGGCATCACTCATCAGCGGCACATTGCGAGGTGCTTTGCTTGGCTTGCTGGTTATATTTACACCAATGATTGCCAAACTGGCATTGATTGGAACAGCGTTCACAGTTGCTGCTTTGGCCATAGAAGATTTTGTCATCTGGTGCATGAACGGAGAATCAGCTCTTGGCAAGCTCATTGACAAATGGGATAACTGGGCAGAGCGTTGGAAAAAAGAAAGCTGGTGGAAAGCAGCCATTGCCGGAATAGCAACAATTCCGCAACAGATGGGAGAAGCATTTGCCACGGGTGCATCATGGTTTGATAATTACGAGGGCAAGGGATCATATCAAGCAATGCTGCAAGGACAAGGAAGCACGACAATTAATAACTCTCCGCAAATAACCATCATGACCGGAGCCAATGCACAAGAGGTTATGAACGTGATGACACCATACATCAGCACGGCTCAAACCAACACCCCCGGACAATTCACACCATTTGTGAGGTAATATATGGTAGCTTTATCCTTAAATACAATTACAAATTTTTTATTTGGGCAAGCTCTTATAAGCTCTCCGACATACGGCGAAATTATGGCCGATGTAAAAATGTCGGAAGACCACACACGCAAAAACGAGGTAACGCAAAACACACTTGAGAGCGGAGCCGTTATTGCCGACCATGTCATCATTCATCCGAGGGTTTTGTCCATCAATTTTGGGGTAACCAATACCGGATGGACAAGTTTGCTTGAAAGCCGGAGCCAAGAGATATTTGACAAGCTGGACAACATCAGCCGCACGCAAGAGCTTATAACTGTTACAACCGAGCATTATTCCTACACAAATATGATGATTTCAAACGTCCGCATGCTTCACTCCGCACCATACAAGGGATCCTTGCAAATTGCTTGCGATTTTGAGGAGCTTAACTTCTCTGATTTGCAAGTGATAAAAAATGCCAATGTTGTGTCGCAAGAGGGCGGTATAGGAAAGTCTTTGACAAACACAGTAAATGCCGGAAAGCAGCAAGTGCAAAAGATGACCGGAAACCTAAAAAGCACGTTATCCGGCTTTGTTTCATAGGGAGATTTGCAGATGCCTTTTATTGTTCCACTTACCAATGACGGCTCACGCAGAGCAACATACAACCTCGGCGGCAAGGATTATATCATAGAAACATATTATTTGCCAAAAACCCAAACATGGCTGATGGATATTTATGACATTAATGAAAACCCGATTTTGACCGGAATTAGTCTTCTCCCCGGTGTGGATAACTTGGTTAAAGGCTTGTGCATAGAATTTGATGAGCAAGCATTCCAAGTCCAGACCACAGACGGCGGAAACAACGACACACCAGACAGCCTTGGAACAACCGCATTTTTGATTTATTATGCCAAAGGCGAAGAAGTGCCGGTAGCTTATGAGGACAAAATGCTATGACAGATTTTTGCCGGGAAATTGAGGTTATATTTGGGCCGCTTAAAGACTGGGAAAAAAACGAGGGCAAAAGTCCGCTTGTCCGCATTTTATCAGATGGCACACCAAACACATTGCGAGTTCGGGCGGCCGTATCAAAAACCATGCTTGGCGTGCCAAACTCAAGCTCTGTTTCCATTTGGAACCTCAGCCGAGAAACAAGAAACTCCATTTGTCAGAGCCAACTCAGCATGAAAGTCTATGCCGGATACAAGGGGCAGAAAAAAGAGCTTTTATTCTCCGGCGGTGTTTTGTCGGTTGTGATTGAAAAAAGCGGAGCCGACATCATCACGTACTTAAACGGACTTGATGGGCAGAGCAATCTCTTGCGTTCGGTTGTTTCTCAATCTTTTGAGCAACAGGTAGAGCTTAAAGAAGTGATAAAAAAGATTGCCGCATCAATCGAGGGGGTTGGGGTTAACCCTGAAGACATTAACGTAGATGGCAAAACCGGATATTCCGGAATTGTGGCAAGTGGCAACGCAAGAGCCGTTTTGGACAAGCTTGGTCAACAATATGGCTTTAATTGGTTTATAGAAAATGGTAGCTTTAAGGCTGTGGGCGATAAAAAAACCTTCAGCAATACAGTTGTGCTTGACGGTGCATCAAGGTTAAAGAAAGTTGCCCCATTGCTTTCTGGGCCGGCACAAGCACAAATAGGGGTGGACATTCAGGCAATGTATGTGCCGGGTGTCTCCCCCGCCAATACAATAAAGGTAAAAAGCAGCGTTAATCCGCTGATGGACGGAACCTACAAAATACACAATGCCAACTTTGACCTAGACACAAGGTCAAACAGTTGGGATATGAGTTTGCAATGCTTCACGGTGGGGTTATAAAAAATGGATTACAGCGGAAACAAAAATGCCGGCATAGAATTTAATATGCAGTTTGACCGCAAAGCGGCAGACATTCACACATCAATACCGGCCATCATCCAAAGCGTGGACTATGCCAATCAGGTGGTGTCTGCCATTCCGGCAATTCAGATAAAAATTGTTGATCCAAACACCAAGCTGGTCAGATACATCAACCGGCCATTAATCACAAACATCCCTATGGCTTTGGCATGGAGCGAGGGATTGGGCCTTGGAACAACGATGCCTTATAGAACAGGCGACAAATGCACGCTTATATTTGCCGAGAGAGCCTTGGACAACTTTTTAATCACCGGACAAATATCAGCTCCCTCAGACGGACCAACACCGGAAACTTGCACAATTCGGTGTTTTGATGAAACCGATGCCATGTGCTTCCCCGGAATTATCACAAAGGTAAAAATTCCAAACTATAGCTCTGATGCGGTGGAAATACGCAACGCCGACAAAAGCTCATTGTTTAGCTTATCAAACACTAGTTTGACATTAAAACAGGGTGGAGTTAGTATAGTTTTAGCAAATGAAAAAATAACCATTGTTGGAGATGTTGAGCATACCGGAAATGAAACAATAACCGGAAACATCAGCCACACCGGCGACCAAACAACCACCGGAACAATTACCGGACAAACGGATGTTGTGGCTGCCGGCATAAGCGGAAAAGGACACACGCATAAATATAACCCCGGACCGGGTGGACCAGTACCATCTCAACCGCCGGAATAGGAGAATATTATGAGCATTGACATGGCGATAAGCGAAAAAACAGGCGACATTGCCACAAAAGACGGCAAGATGTATTATGTGACCGGTGGTAATGAGGTTGCTCAAAGAGTTGTCACACGCATCCGCCGCTTGAAAGGCGAATGGATAAACTACACTCCTGCCGGCATCCCTTATTTTACTGAAATTTTAGGCACAAAAAACGTGCAAAAGTTTAATTTATTGTTACGTAAAGAGATTTTTAATACCGAGGGGGTTGAAGAAATCCGCAAATTAAATTTGCTATTTGACAATAAAACAAACTCATGCTCGGTCTATGCCGAAATAAAAGTTAAAGGCGAGTTTTTCACAATCAGCGAGGATTTATAAAATGGCAGAATTTGGAATGACAGATACCGGCTTCAAGCCAAAAAGAATTTCAGACGTCTATGAGAGCATTAAAGCCAGAATAACCGAAATCACAGATGAAAAAACCGGAGAAAAGGTTTTTCAAAACGAAAGTGACGATAGCTTGTTTATGCAATTTAGTTTTATTGTTGCGGAAGCTATTGCCGAATGTTGGGAGCAAGCGTTCCAAGCCTCAAACGTTCGTAGGCCCAGAAATGCCAAAGGAGCCATTTTGCGAGGGTTAATTCAGCTCAACGGATTGTTGGCCAAGTTTGGCAGCCAAACACAAATTAACGTCAAATTCACCGGCTTGAAAGATGCAACCATTCCTCAGGGCTCGCTTATTTCAGATGTGGAAAACTCTGTTAATTATTCTGTGGATAAGTCGGTAACAATTGGAGCGGACGGAACCGCAACCGGCACGGCAACCGCATTAACCAAAGGGCCAATCAACCCAAACAACAATACGGTAATTGTAATTAAAACACCAACATACGGCTGGACAAACGTCACAAACACCGGTGTTGTGGTTGTGGGAGCAGAACCGCAAACAGATGAGGAACTCCACCTTGAACAACAAAGAGCCACATCAAACACGGCATACCGACAAATTGATGCCATTTATTCTGGTCTTTTGAATGTCCCCGGTGTGGAATTTGCTCGTGTATATCAAAACACCGGATTGACCACAGATAGCCGAGGAATTGAAGCCAAGAGCGTTGCGGCTGTTGTTGTTGGTGGCACAAACGAAGACATTGCAAACTCTATTGCAAAAAAATCTGCAAATATCAACAGCTTTTTTGGCACAACCGAGGTGGATGTAACAGACAACCAAGGTCAGGTTAACAAAATCAAATTTAGCCGACCGGAAGAAGTAGAGATTGATGTTGAAGTTAATATCACGGTTACAGATTCCGCTTTATTCCCTGCTTCAAAGCAAGATGCCATCAACCAGATAAAACAAAACATAATCACTTATGCCGAGTATAATTTGCAAGCCACAGAGGGTTTTGCTCCCGGTGTGGACGTTGTTCGCACAAGGTTATATACTCCGGTCAATGAAGTCCCCGGCTTTAAGGTCAACAGCCTGAAGATTGGCAAGCATGGCCAAGGAGCCGCCGCAGAAAACGACATTGATATTGCATGGAACCAAGTTGCCGTATTTAAGGAAGCCAATATCAAGGTAGAAGTTGTATAGGGAGAAAAAAGATGACGGTTCAAAATTTGGAGCTTGATTTTTCTCAATACGAAAACAAAAGCCTTTATGAACAAGCAAGAAAAAGGGTTTTGTACCAATATTCGCAAAAGCCGATATTTCTCAAAATCATCAAAGCCTACATGGAAGAAATCCAAGAGCTTTATAAGGCTATAATTGACCTACAAAAAAGAAGTTTTATCTTTTATGGAAAGGGAGAGGACTTAGACCTTATTGGCGAGATTTTGGGGCAAAAAAGGGCATATTTCAACTATGATACATCTTTCTGGTTTGCTCCCGATGATGCGGAAACTGCTCCAGACAAAGGCTATGCTTGGGTAAAGAACGCAGAGCAAGCGGTTATTGAAAACATGAGCGATGACATGTACCGCCGATATTTGTGGGGAAAGGCACTTAAAAACCACGTTAAATTTGCATCCAGAGAAGAACTGCAAAGAATTATTTTTGAGATTATGGAAATTTATGTATCTTTCTCCGATGCGGACAAATGCGATGTAGATTTGATTGTTCCGGCATCCATAAGCAAGACCAACCGAAACTACCTCACATATTTTGCCGACAACAACCAAGTTGACCAAACGGCAAATATTCCGTATCCTGCAACTATGAACATAAAAAATGTTATTGAAAGAAAGGGCTAAAAAATGGCTATACAAAACAGAACCACAACGCTGCCGGGGATTTGGGCATCAACTGCACAGACCACCATTCCCACACCGCCGGTTGCCGGATTAACATACAGAGATACAACGCTGAACTCCACAGCCATTGACAAAGCATGGCCATTCAAAACAATTGTGGATAGCTCAGACTTTAACCAACACGCATTTTTGCAAGACACCCTCATCAAAGAAGCCGAGCAATATGGTGTCATGCGTTGGAACAATACCACCACCTACAAAGAGGGCGGTTTTTGCTTGGCACAAGACGGAAAGATATATCAGGCCTTGAGAGATAACCAAGGCAAAAAACCAACCGCAAGCCCGGATGATTGGGGAATATATCCTGAATTGTCTCCTTATCAGCTAAAATCAAATTTATCACAAGTTCTTGATAGCTCAACCGAAAAATACCCGAGCAATAAGGCTGTACTTGATGCTATAAATAGTAAAACTTTGTCTGTTGGCTTATTAATGCCTTTTGCTGGAGACATACCACCCCCAGGATGGTTGCGTTGTGATGGTGCAGCAATAAGCCGTATAACATACGCAAATTTATTTGCAGTAATTGGTACAAAGTATGGTGTGGGTGATAGAGTTAATACCTTTAATATACCTAATTTTGTAAATCGTACTTTTTGGGGTGGATTAACTTCGGGCGCATATTTAGAAGGTACGCTTCCGAATATTACCGGAACTGTCGGAAACTTAGGACGTAAAAATGGGGCTATATTTACAGGAGCTTTTTATGACGCTGGAAACAACGGAGATGTAGATTATTCTAACGTCATTGGGGCTAAGGCAGGTTTTGACGCCTCTCGTTCTTCAAACAAATATCAAAATGGCGCATTGGTTCGTCCAGAATCTATCCAAACAATGATTTTAATTAAATACTAATGGGGGAAAATATGAAGGCTTATTTGTTTAATCCAGAAAATAAAGAATTTGAAGCAGAAATTGAAGCACAAATTGACCCTTTGGAAAGTGTAAAACAGAAAAAAGAAATCTATTTGTTGCCAGCAAATTCAACTTATGAAAAGCCACTTGATGAAAAAGATGGTTTCAAAGTAAAATGGCAAGGTTCTTCTTGGATATATGAAAAAATTCCTGAGCCAAAACCAGAGCAAGAACCAACAATTGAAGAACTAAAACTTATAAAACGCTCAGAAATAAATGCCGCCCGTGATGCCGCCGAGCAAGGCGGGTTTGAGTACATGGGGAAAACTTTTGATAGTGACCCTATAAGCTGCCAACGTATTTCAACAGCGGCTCAGGCAATGGCATTTGCACCGGAAGAAACTGCCATTGTGTGGACATGCCAAGACAATACCACAATCAGTTTGAACAAAACTCAGCTTTCTGGCTTGGTTGCAGCTTTGGCTCAATGGTCAAACACTTGCCACCAAAAAGCAACAGCTCTTAAGGCAGAGGTTGAAAAAGCCCAAACTAAAGAAGAACTTGATAAAATAACTTGGTAATAATAATTTGTAATGATGGGGGATATAAACAATGAACGAGCTTGAAAAACTTATTGCATTATCCAAAGTCGTAGCCAAGCCATGGGTTATTGCCACATGGGTATTGGCCGGCTTGTTGGCATTGTCCGTTGCCGGAAATGTTTATATGTCGTTGAATGGCGTTGAAGTTACCATGACTGCAAATGACAACGCAGAAAGCACAATCACACAATCTAACGAGTAATATGAATGAGTGAAATAGAGCAGAAATATAAAGGTGGGGCAAGGAAAATAGATATAAAAAGCAATTATCCAAATGCTAAAATTTCTGTAAAACTTCCACGTTCATCAACAATCAGGATCAAGAGAGATGAATCCAGAAAACAGGGCGATAAAGATACACATAAAAGAAATGGCACCAATGACCGCAATTCAAAAGATAGAAGACTACAAAATTCCGACACCATACAAGGAGATATTAATTGCCCTTGTGAACCGCAAAGAGGGATACGAAGCACTGGACTATCTGGCCGAGAAGTTCAGCATCCACATGGGATATTGGACTTATGGAAGAAGACTAAAAGAATCGCTCCAGATGTTCCGGAAATCAAATCTTGACTTTTACGCACGCAAAGAGTAACATATTATTGTTTTTCATTGTTCCTTTTTGATAGTTAGAGCAAAGAGCCGCCCATTTTTTCCTTTCATGGGCGGTTTTTTGTTGACATATTATGCGGTTAGTGTATAACTTGTATTGAACGCTTTACAAATCAACATTTGTTGTTTGTGAAAATTATGGCAGGATAGAGCAGTAGTAGCTCGCTTGGTTCATAACCAAGAGGTCGATGGTGCAATCCCATCTCCTGCAACCAACATTGTAGCCGGATGTTACTTCTGCCTTTGGCTACCTTTTTGAAAGTGCAGAACCGCTAGTCTTGTTAATTGTCTTAAGCGGCCTTGAGGGTGAAAGTGTTTCTTTTTTTGAGATGACACGGAAGAATTAACACTTATCGGGAGCGTAGCTCAGTGGTAGAGCTTTTTCTGGCCAGAGTTAACAACGTGTCTGTTGGTCGTGGGTTCGAATCCCGCCCTCCCGTTCAAACCACCAGCTTGACGGATTTCCGTTTTAAGGTCTGCGGTTCGTCAGGGCTTCTTGGTTCAGATGACATTAAACGGCAACCAAGCAGCGACTTGTAACCTGCAAGTTTACAAGCTCCGTTCTTCCGAGGTGCTAAATCGGAAGATTTTTTTGTGTATAACACACGATACACAAATCCGTTTGTGTAAAGTTTTCCGCCGTTTTTTATACGCAAATTGTAGATACCATTTTAACCAAGAGGGAAATATGGTAAGGACATAAATGTCCGGAGCAACTGTTCGAAAAATTTGATGAGTTGGTGCATTTTATGCACATACTGAACTTGTAAGGATTGTTTACAAGTTGGCTTGCCAAAAATCTGCCAATTTTATGCTAAGACACCAAAGGAAAAACCACCTAAGATTTGATTATAAAAAATTTTTTAGGGGGTTTTATCATGATACCAATTCGGCAATTTGACACCATTCTTCAAACACAATCCTTAAACAACAAACTTTTTCAAACCTTGGTGCAAGGCTCCGAGGACACCGCCATTAAAGCAACCATTCAGCAAGACGGCAAAAATATTCAGATTGATACTAGTGCGGAGATAGAATTATCGGTTCTTTACAACGGCGGAACAACCCAAACCTACCACACAGACAAAGCAAAATCAGATTTTCCGGCAACCATAGAAAGCGATGGCACGCTCATCATCAAATTTAATGAGATGATGACGACCGTCTTCGGCACGCACAAGCTGTTTTTGAAGATTGTGGATACAAACACATCATACGCTCTTGCCATGGATTATACAGTCATTAAAAACGATGCCTACAATCCACAATCAACCCCGAACAACTTGCCGGCATATAATTCCCTTGTGGCCGAACTCCCCAAAAAGCTCAACAAAGATATGTCAAACGTTGATGACGTGGCATTTAAGGCAAAGTTATCCACCATGGGCATTGGTGTTGATGAAACACCAACGCAAATAAGGGACAAGCTCCAAACACTCAAAGCCGATGAAAGATTGGACAGTTCAGCCGTCAAGAATTGCCTGACAACCGACCTAAAAGATGTTGACCTTGCCAAACTTGACGAGAAGTTCCAAGCCACTGACAGCGGAAAAGAGCTGCAAAGACAAGCGTCCGCAATCAGCACAAAGGCAAGCAAAGACTTGTCGGACGTTGATGTGGCGGACTTAGAAACGGCTTTTGAAAAGACGTCATCTCATACGACTCTGGTTGATACTGCAAGAGATTTAGGCAACAAAGCCGAAACAAACCTTAACAATGTTTTAACCTCTGATTTATCCGAGAAAATAAAGCTAACAAATGCTTATAAAGACATGGCTGGGCGCACTGGTGGCGGATTGACACCTGACGAAGTACGGGCATTATTTGAGGCAAATTATTTTGAAGAAGTCGGAGCAGTGGACTTGTCGCAAGCCCCGTTCACAGCGACAACGCTTGTGCTTGCTTATCAGTTCAATACAGACAATGAAACAATCACGCAAATTTTGCCACCGATAGCACAAAATAAAACGATAATGATTAAAGTTATACCGGCAAGCGGAATATCAAACCCGACTTTGATTTTACAGCCGAACGGTTCCGACCATATAAACGGAGCATCCACTTCGTTAACAATCACTAATACCGGCTATGTCGGTTATTTGTTGCCTATTGCTAACAATTCAAATTGGGAATTTTACCCACACGAAACAACGCACGATTTTAGTCTTGCGGTATCTGATGACAAAGGCAATGCGCATATTGGGATTAACTCGGTTCAGTTTAATAAATCTACCGTAACGGAAAACGGCGGTATATTAGAGGTTGAGCCGGATATGTCAACAAGTGGAAGTTTGACTTTCACGGATTTTGAGGGGCGCACTTTCACAAGCGATAAAATACAATCAATGGATAAGTCCTTGCGGATTTCAAACCTTGGCGGCATTGCCGATTTTTCAAGAGGATTGCAGGAGCATAATGAGGGAATACACGCCTGTTTAGGCAATGACCAGTTAATCAACTCAAAATATGGCCGCGCTAAACTTTACTTTGGCGATATAAGAGTTAAGGGCGGTTCTTTTGTTTATACAAATATGCAAGACAAATCTTTTGTTGTTGATGATGTTGACCCACAGGACGACCCAAACATCAGCGGCGGAACGACATTTATTGCTGCAATATACTATGAGCCGAATTTAAGAACTGACAACACAGTATCACAGGACGGCTTTATTAGGTTAGAGCTTGTTGATGATACAGACACGCCGTTGACAGACAATAACGGCCAGCCAATGGCAGCACAGATTGACTACAAAGCGGGTGATACAATTAAGCCGGAGCTATATATCGGCGAATTTCAAGCAAAAGCATTTACCAACGTACATTTAAGAATTGAGTTAGGCTTTCCGAATGATGAGGTTATCCCAGTCGGAGCGAACACACAAATCTGTTTGCAGGCTATTAGCAAAGATGAAAGTTCCGGCCTTGCTTTATTGTCGTTTATGGCTTTCACAGGCTTTAGAATTGGTTTTGACACGGTTTATTATGGCTTTAATTCTCTCAATCTTGCGCAGTTCTTGCTGTTTCAAGAGGCAGAAACTGAGATAACCGGAGAAATGGAACTGGGAGATAACACTTTCTTGAACTTGGCGACCCCTTGCAAAGTGGCTGTTGACAATTATCATTTGATGATTAAGGACAACGGAAAAGATATTCCGGTATGGGATATTATGAAGTTTTATGACGAATATGACAGCCGGAATATTAGTGGTAAAAATATCACCGTTAAGGCAACCCTTACCGACAAAGACAATGCTTTTGACGTTTCCTTGTTGGAATATACCGGCTCTGTTGTTCCAGTTCCTAGACCGCACGTATTGTCTTATAATAACTCTAATCCGGTATTTACGGCGGGTTGGCGTGTTGTCGACAATATGTTTATAAGCGAAGATGTTGTATCTGGAGAACATACACAGACAAAAATATTTACGGTGCCGGATAACTCTAAAGGCATTGCTATAATGATGTATCAGCACGTTTCGCAAATGCCAAGTACTCTGCAACTAAAAGACTTAGAGGCTGACATCACGCCGTGGTTTAACCGAGTGATGATAACCGACAATTCGCATATTAGCGAGCAGTATTTGCGCAACCTTGATTATGTTTATCGAAGTATTGTTGCTGTACCTGCCGGATATGCAAGTTATCGCTATACCGTAAACAGCACAAAAACAAAACTGCCGGTTGGGGTGTTCAGCGGCGGTGATAACAAAATCGTTAATGATAACGCTTGGACGGATGCCGGAAGTACAGACCCAAACAAAACGCAAGGCGATATTAAGTTCTTGGCTGACGGTGTTGTAACAATGAGCTATCAGGCGCAATGCTATAACGAGCAAGGAACAATAAACAATGGTGAGTTTTGGCTTGAAAAAGTGTCGGACAGCTCAGAAGTGGCAGGTTCGCACTATGCGACCACGATTGAGGCACAACGGACAACCCCTAAAAACATTCAAAGCCCGAAGTTTACATTTAGCGTAAAGGCAAATGAAACTTACCGCTTTTATGGCAAATCGAATAAAGATGACGGCTTTTATTTGCAGACTTCAACCGTTGCAAATCCCCTTATTCGTTTTGATTATGAGTTTGAGGAACTGTCAGAAGTCACAAAATTGGCGTTAGATGATGCCTTTTCAAAAACCAACGAGATAAAGTTTGTGAAAGCTGACGGCACGGAAGTAACAAATAAAATTCTTGTGTATGACATCGACAGCGGAAAATTCAAACTGGAGGATAAAGCCTAATGACACAGCAAATTGTAACTTTTGATGACGAAACGATTGCCGCCGGAAAGTTCTACGCAATCTTTGTGAACAAAGACAACGCTCCTTTGCTTTTGGAGATAGACCATATTATTGGGCTGAAGCACGAGTTTTCAAACACCAGATACTTGGAATTTGAAACCAACATCAGCAACCCGAGCATTCAGGCATACGAAAAAATATCTGACAATGTTTTCAAAAAAATCGAGTGCGACATCAAGGTTAAAAACCTTGAAAGCACCAGAATTATTATTGCCGAGTTCAACAAACCGATGACCGGATATGTCATCATAAAATAGGAGAAAATAAAAATGGTAAAAAACATTTATACTGATTATGACTTTAACGGCGGCACCATCACCGGTATTGCGGACGGCGTGAGCGCATCCGATGCCGTAACCAAAGGGCAGCTTGACGCGCAAGACACCGCCTTGCGTGCCTATATTGACGGCGAGATTTTAGGCCTTGGGGCGTTTGTCGGCGATTTAGACCCGTCATTAGGGCTTCCGTCTTCAGGTTCAGGCGCAGAGGGCGCGATTGACGGCGGCGACTGGTGGTATATTTCATCGGACGGCTCTTTGCTTGGCATTCCGGTTCACAAAAGCGACCGTTTGCAGGCTATGGTTGATAACCCGGACACAACCGACAACACCGCCGCAAATACCGACTGGAAAGTTTTGCACAGCTATCACGAAGCCGACAGCCGCTTTGCAATCAACAACCTTGCATTAACCGCAAACACGCCCGTAACCGTCAATCACGGACTTGGCTATAAGTTTGTTCATGTTTCCGTTGCGGATGCGTCAGGCGATGCCGTAGATGTTCAGGTCAACTATGTTGACGAAAACAACCTCACTTTGACAGCAAATGCCACCGTAACCGTAAGCGGCGTTGTTTCTATCTAAGGTGAAAAGCAATGAGGGCAAAAATTAAAACGGATTTAATCCCCCACAAAACAATCCGGCCAATCTCTCTGGTTATATCTTAATTTAAGCCCTCAAAGGTCAGGATACGGCAGATTTTAAAGCTGTATCCTGTCTTTTTTATGTAAAAGATTAGTCCGGTTGACAAAGACTCTCTTGTCGGTTTATGCTTTGACTAGGGGATTCAATAAACCGGAGAGAAGAATTGTTTAAGGATATTGGAGAAACTTTGCGTGACTACGCTATTGTTGGGACTTGTATAGGAGGCGTATCGGTGTTGATTAAACCTTTTGTATCAATAAAGCAAACGATAAGAGATGCGGTTATTTCTTTCATTTTTTCAATGTTAGCAGGTCTTTTGCTTGAATACGTTGACATTCCATACAGCGTAAAAGTTGGATTATCTGGGATTGTTGGCCTTTTTGCGGTAAGGCTTTATATGATTATTGAAAGCGTATTAAAAAAAGTAGAAGAAAACCCAGACGTTGTAATTGATAAAATAAAAAACAAGCTCGATTAGCTCGGGCTTTTTTGTTTTGGGGAGAATCATGACAGAAAACGATATGGAGATTTTTGCCAAGACCATATTTGGCGAAGCTAGAGGAGAAACACGCCAAGGACAAATTGCGGTGGCGTGTTGTATTTTGAACCGCTTTAAGTCTAAAAAATGGTTCTCAGCCAAAACAATTGCCGGAGTATGTCAAAAGCCTTGGCAATTCAGTTGTTGGAACAAAAACGACCCGAACGCTCAAAAAATTGCAAAGTTAACATTCCCCTCATATTCAAAATACTTCCCGGTAATAAAAGAAGCTATGCAGAAAGACATAACCAACGGAGCGACACATTATTATGCGCCTGCATTGGTTAAATGCCCTGTTTGGGCAAAAGGGAAAACACCTTGCGCAGAAATTGGAAGCCACTTATTTTTTAAGGACATAGACTAATGATTTATTTATATTCATTTTTAATTATTGCTCTTTCATCGTTACTTTGGCGAATCAGAGGCGGTCTTTGGAAAGACTATATTCCGGCAAATAAAATATGGTATGCTTTAGCTTTTGGTTTTTACGGGTGTTTTTATTTCGGTTGGCTGTTTGAAAATTTCCTTGTTGCTTTTATCGCATGTTATACAAGCTATCAGCTTTATGGTTGGGGCGTTTACATTGGACGTTTATTGACCGGTTACGAACTAAATCCAGATACTGATAGAGAGTGCGAACTCATTGATGATTTGTTATATCCGCTACATGTTACAATAAAAGGAAATAAATATTATCTTTATCAATATCCTCGATTGTTTGGATTTTTAGGAACTTCTTTAACTGGATTAATTATTACATTTATCTGGGGTTTATTTTTCGGAAGTATCGGAATAATGTTATCCGGTCTTGGAATGGGTGTTTGTTATTTACTTGGAGGATTAATTAATAAACTGATTCCTGAACAAAAACTGGGCTGGGGATACGGTGAATTTATTAACGGTGCATATTGGGGGGCTATCCTTACTTGGTGGCTATTATGGTAAAATATGCGGTTTTTTTATTTGTTTTTATTGTTATTCTTGGCGGAGCTTATTGGGCTGGCTATCGGGTGGGAAGCTCTGATACAAAAGTTGAGTATGTGACTAAAGAGGTCGTCAAATATGTGGAAGTTGAAAAAGAAAAATCGGCAATTTATTCTGCTCCTAATATTGATCGTGATACTGCTTTGCGCATGTACGCCGAAAATAAGTTCTAGACCTTGCCCGGTTTATCCAATAGGTGGAGAAAAAGTCGGAAAAGAGCTTGAAAAAATACCCTATGCCGGATTTGAAAATTTTTGGGAGCATCAAGCTCGATTGTATAAACTTAAACAGGAGTTGGACCTTTGCCAAAAGAGATAAGAATAGTAAATGTTGGTAAATATGTTGGAGCTATAAAGCACGGACGTTGCCCGATGTACTCCATCACAATGCCGGATAAATATGATGATTGGAAAAAAGGCTTGCAAGAAGATTTTCCAGATTATAGAATCGTTGACGGAACTAAGCCAGATAGAGCGAAGGTCGCTCAATTCATAATTAAAACCACTAATTCCAGATAAGGAGAACCCCGATAGCAAAATGCCGTCGGGGTTTTATGTCAGATATAGATAACATAAATAAATTATAACTATTTGGGAGGATTGTCAATGGTGGTTTTAATTCTTGAAACTTGTTTTATTTTTGTTATAATAACCTCGGCACTAGGGTAGCTCCCGAAAAGCGAAAAGCCTATCGCCTGTGCTAATCTTTTTTTTAATAGGCTGTTTTATAAAGGCTAATAAAATGAATGATTTAACTGGTAAAAAATTTGGTAAACTAACTGTAATCAGCTATGCTTTTTCCAAAGAAGGAAAAAGATTTTGGAAATGCAAATGCGATTGCGGAAATGAAATATTTGTATATACGTCTCGATTAACTATAGGCGAAAAGACAAATTGTGGTTGTGATTTTTATCGAACTCAAACTAAACATAATTTATACAAAACTAGAATATATAAAATATTTACATCTATGAAGCAAAGATGTTACAACCCCAAAAATCCAGAATATAAAAATTATGGTCTCAGAAACATTAAGATATGTGATGAATGGCTAAACGACAGATTAAAATTTATAAATTGGGCTTATAAAAATGGGTACAAAGACAATTTAACGATTGAAAGGGTAAATGTTAATGGAAATTATTGCCCAGAGAACTGTAAATGGATAAAAAAAGAAGACCAATTAAAAAATACAACTAGAACAAAATACATAACAATAAATGGGGAAACACACCATTTATCAGAATGGATAAGAATTTCAGGAATAAGTAATTCCTGTTATCACGCAAGAAAGCATAAAGGTTATAGTGACGAAGAAGCTATATGGGGTAAAGATGTGTCAAATCTGGACAGACGCCAGCTTTGATAGTAAAACCAAAGAAGCTGGTTTAGGTATATTAATTAGACAACTGATTCCTCACGGAATTAAAGAAACTACATTGAGAATCAAGACAAAAGCCGAAGATTCGAATCAGGCGGAATTGCTTGCCATATACTATGCTCTCCAAAACATAAACGGAGTTCCTAAAAAAGAGCCTGTTTTTATTGTCACAGACAGCAAGATAGCAATAGATAGCATATTGCACCCAGAAACAAAAAAAGACAAATACAGAGCCATCGCAGAGCGAATTAGGGGGATGCTTTATTGCGAAAATTGGAGAATATATCACAAAACAGCTCACACCAAACGACAAGACAGATATTCAATCCGCCAAGCCATAACTGATAAGTTGGCTAAAAAAGCCAGACAATAAAGGTTGACATCAGACAGAAAAAGAGTAAGATAATATATGAAAAAATAAAATTGCCGTTAAGTTTTTTCATCTCCGCACCCGATGCACTTTTGCAAAGGGTGTTTTTTTGGTTGACAATTACAATATTTTATTGTAATTTTACATCGCTTTAACAGTAAAGGAGATGAAGATGACCATACAACAAATTAACAACATGAACAACGATGATGAATACTTCGCATTGCCGGCCCTTTCTGCCAGCCAGATTAAACAATTTAACGAGGGCGGATGCGGAGCTTATAGATTTTGGCAATCATCACCACTTAACCCAAACAAAAAGACCAACGCAGACAAAGATGCAAGCGATGCCCTTGTGTTTGGAAAGTTGGCTCACTGCATGCTTCTTGAGCCGGAAGAACTTGAGAAAAGATTTGTTGTTGCCGATTGGGGAGCCAAGGGCAGAGATACGGCAGCATACCGAAAATTTATAAAAGACTTCCCAGATGACCGCATTGTTGTGTCATCTGAAGAATGGGAGCGAGCCGGAACGATGATTGCAAGCCTAAGAGGGCATAAATTGGCCGCAAGTATTATTTCCGGAGCAACAACCGAGCTCCCGATTGTTTGGAGAGATGACCAAACCGGATTATTGATGAAATGCAAGGTAGATGCCATAAAACGTACAAAGAACGGCATTGTGGTTATTGACTACAAAACATCCGGCGAGATGGAGAGTTTCATCAAGTGGCCACACAAAAACAGCTATTATTTGCAAGATGCGGTCTATCGTCAGGCGATTTTTGAAAAATACGGAGAATATCCGAGCGAGTTTGTTTTTATCATGCAATCCAAAAAGCCGGACGAAGAAGAAATGATTGCCATTTTGCGATACTGCATGGAAGACGTGGAATACGCAAAAGACCGAGCCAGATATCTTATAGACACCATTGCCGAAAAATATAAACAATGGCTTGAAACCAAAGACGATAGCATCTGGCAACCATACCCAAACATCATTGAGCTGCACTTAAGCCAATGGATAACAAACAAGCAGGCGGAAGAAGAAATATAAGCCTAACAAATCCCCGGAGAAAATCTGGGGATTTTTTTTGTTTTTTGTGTTGACAATTACAAGAAAACATTATAACTTTATAGTGTTTTAATTTTAATGAGAGGAAAAAACAATGACGGAAAATGTTCCAGTAGTTCAAGAAACCAAAAAGGTTGACGTTGTTCAAAAATATGTGGATGAATTATCGGCTGGTTGGGTTCGAGTTTTGCCAAAGATTTGCACACCGGAAAGATTTGCCAGAGTTGCAGTAACATGCATTAAAAAGAACAGCAAATTGATTTTGGCATTGCAAACCAAAGAGGGCAAAAAAAGCCTTGCCGAAGCATTTATGAAATGTGCCGAGCTTGGCATTGAGCCGGACGGCCGCAGAGCTTATTTAATTCCCTACAAAAACGACATTCAACTGATTATAGACTACAAAGGCATTGCCGAGCTTGCCATGCGTAGCGGTATGATCAGCAACATTCATGCCGACAAAGTATGTGATAATGACGATTTTGAATACAACATTGGAGAAATCACCACACACCGCATTCATTTCCGCAGACCAAGAGGGGAAGCCTATGCTTATTATGCAATTGTAACCTTTAAGGACGGCACCAAGAAATGCGAGGTTATGAGCAAAGATGAGGTTGATGCCATCCGCAAGCGTTCAAAATCTCCGAACAATGGCCCATGGGTAACCGATTATGACGAAATGGCAAAAAAA
>ERZ773245.461-NODE-461-length-46127-cov-4.868575_pt1 | contig 46127 bp, 34 predicted proteins | sample MGYA00580988_ERZ773245 | MGnify/ENA primary metagenome ERZ773245 (study PRJEB29015, sample SAMEA2737792) | human gut metagenome | biome: human gut; feature: human-associated habitat; material: faeces | place: China | collected 2012 ... | reverse complement strand
TAGGAAGTTATTATTTAACAATGACATTAGATGGAGAATTAGGAGAAGGAAAATACTTCAAAGATCCTGATGAAGCATTAATGGCATTCCAAAATAAAGCAGTTTCAATACATGCAAAAATCTTTGTAAGAGTAAGCAAAGAAATTGATGGAGAAATGAAAACAAAGAAAATTCCAACAAGTGTTGGTAGAATAATATTCAATCAAGGAATTCCTCAAGATTTAGGATTTATAGATAGAAAAGAAGATCCATTCCAATATGAAATAGATTTTCCTGTAATGAAAAAATCAATGGGAACAATTATTGAAAGAGTAATAGACAAACATGGATTAACAGAATCAGCAGAAGTAATAGATTATATAAAATCATTAGGATTCAAATATTCAACATTAGCTGGTATAACATTCTCTGTTGCAGACGTTCAAGTCCCAGCGACAAAGAAAGATATCCTTGCAGAAGCAGATAAACAAGTTGAAAAAGTTAGAAATCAATATAGAAGAGGTTTAATAACTGATGATGAAAGATATCAAACAGTTGTAGGTATCTGGGAAAAAGCAACAAATGATGTAAGTAAGGCTATGGAAGAGAACTTTGGAGACTTAAACCCAATATACATGATGGTTAAATCAGGAGCCCGTGGTAATATGAACCAGTTAAGACAGATCGCAGGTATGCGTGGACTTATGGCAAGTACTACAGGTAAAGCAGTCGAAATTCCAATTAAATCATGTTTCCGTGAAGGTCTAGATGCTCTAGAATATTTCATATCATCACATGGTGCTCGTAAAGGACTTTCAGATACAGCTTTAAGAACAGCCGATTCAGGATATTTAACAAGAAGATTAGTAGATGTATCACAAGATATAATTGTTAGAGAACATGATTGTGAAACAAATGAAGGTCTAATGTTAGAGGATATTAAAGATGGAAATCAAATTGTAGAAGGATTAGAAGAAAGACTAGAAGGAAGATATCCATTAAATGATATAACAAATCCTGAAACAGGAGAATTGATTGTAGATAAAAACACAATGATAAATAAAGTCATAGCAAAAGAAATTGTAGCAGCGGGAATAAAACAAGTTGTTGTTCGATCTGTAATTGGATGTAGAAGCAAACATGGTGTATGCCAAAAATGTTATGGTATGGGACTAGCAAGAAGAGAATTAGTATCAATTGGTGAATCTGTTGGTATTATAGCAGCACAATCAATTGGTGAGCCAGGTACACAGTTAACAATGAGAACAATTCACTCTGGTGGTGTAGCTGGTGTAGCAGATATTACTCAAGGTCTTCCTAGAGTAGAAGAAATTTTCGAAGCTAGAAAGCCAAAGGGTGTTGCGGTAATTACAGAAATAGATGGTAAAGTTAAAATTTCTGAATCTAAGAAGAAATTGGAAATAATAGTAACTTCTAGTGATGATTCAAGAACATATACAATACCATTTGGTTCAAAATTAAAGGTTAAGGATGGAGACGAAGTAAAAGCTGCACAACCACTTATCGAAGGTTCTATAAACCCTGCTGAAATCTTAGCAATAAAAGGTCCAGAGGGAGTTTATGAATATGTGATTTCAGAAATTCAAAAAGCATATAGAAGTCAAGGTGTTGATATCAATGATAAACACATCGAAGTAATAGCAAGACAAATGCTAAGAAAGATGAGAGTTGATGATGGTGGAGATACAGACATGTTCCCAGGTTCTTTAGTTGACATGTATGAATTTGAAGATAAAAACAAAGAAGTAGTTGCAGAAGGAAAACGTCCTGCAACAGGAAAGAGAGCATTACTTGGAATCACAAAAGCATCACTTGCTACAGACAGCTTCTTATCAGCAGCATCATTCCAAGAGACAACAAGAGTATTAACAGAAGCTGCAATAAAAGGTAAAGAAGACCACTTAATAGGATTAAAAGAAAATGTAATTATTGGTAAGTTAATCCCAGCAGGTACAGGTATGAAGAGATATCAAGATGTTAAAATTAAAGTAGATGGAGAAGATGAAGAAACTATTGCTAAAAAAGAGTATAGCATGAAAGATGATGATTCATCTGAACAAGAAGCTGAATAAAATAAAAAATGCACTACAGAAATGTAGTGTATTTTTTATGCAATTATATTGAAAAAAATTTAAAGTTGTGATAATGTGTATTTATGAAGTAAAAGGAGAAAAAATGAAAGAAACATTTAAAGTAAGTTTAATAACAATTTTTTCGATAATTATTATATCATTAATTGTGAATCTTAGTGATATAGAACCTGTCAAAAAGGCTGTTTCAGAATTGTATTTAAACAGTATTGATTACAATGTTGTAATGAATAAAGATGGGAGCATGGATGTAGTAGAAACATGGGACATTAAAATCAATAAAACAAACACATTGTTTAAAACATTTTCATTATCCAAACTGAAATATGGGGATATTGAAAATGTTAAAGTTAAAGATTTAGATAATAATAGCGATTTAACACAAATACAAGAAGAAATGTACCACGTGACTACTGGATGCTACTATGGACTAGAAGTAAATCCATCGACATTTGAAATTGCTTGGGGAACAGGAATGGAAAACAAAAGCGGAAATAAAAGATATCAAATTTCATATACTGTCAAAGATGTAGTTACAGATTATAATGATTGTCAAGAAATTTATTGGCAATTCTTAGAACAAGGACGAAATACAATACCAGCACAAAAAGTTACAGGTACAGTCACATTACCAGAAATGGTAGATAATTTGGATGATTTAAAGGTTTGGGGACATGGTCAATTAAATGGAATTATAGAAAAAACAAGTGCTCAAAAAGTTAGATTTGAATTAGAAAATCTAAATGTGGGAAAAAGATTAGAAATAAGGATTATTACTTCTGAAAAAATGTTTAATTCAAACGTAAACAAAGTAAGAGGGTATAACTACTTAGAGGATGCATTAAAGGAAGAAGAAAAATGGGCAAATGAAGCTAATAAACCACAAAATTACATGTATAATCTGTTAAAAAAAATTGAGGTTTTCCTTACGGTAATATTCTTTATAGGACTAATTCTCTTGGCTAGGGTTAAAAAAATAAAGAAAAAAGAGAATAGTGATGAAGGATTAAAATATTATAGAGAAATTCCAAGAGAAAGTGCTACACCAGCAGAAGCTGTATATTTATATAATTTTGAAAGAGAAAGACTAGATGCTGGAAAAGTGCAACGAAATACAGTTGCCGCAACAATTTTAGATTTATGTTTTAAGAAAAAGATTTATTTAAAGATAAACGAAAGAAAAAAGGTTGTTATTTCTTTTACCAATAGTGATACAAAAGACTTAAAAAAGGATGAACTAAAAATATATAAGTTGCTGAAAAAGGTAAGCCAAAATGAGAGGGAATTTGAGGTTGAAAAGTTAAATAAATATGCTAAAGAAAAATATAACAAATATAGTAATTATATAAACGAATTTGTGAATGAGGCAAGGAAAAATTTGTGTAAGTTGAAACTAATAGATAAGAAAAAAGAAAAACAATATAGAAGTTATATATTAGCTGATATTAAATACAAAATGTTAAATTATTTTTTCCAACGTGTTATACTCTATTCTTATGCAGTTCGGAATCTTATTATTAAATGCAAGCGGAAATGATGTAGCAGTTATGCAAATGTATATGTTAGAAGCAGTATTGATGTGTTTCCCAGTTTTCTTATTGTTTTCATACATGTTTAAAATGCAATCTAAACAAAAAAATAAAATTACAGTTTTAACAGAGTCAGGAGAAGACGAAAAAGAAAAATGGAAAGCTTTAAAAAATTTTATGAGTGAATATTCATTGATATCAGAAAAAGGAATGAATGACCTAGTAATTTGGGAAAAATATTTAATATTTGCAACTGCTTTTGGTCTTTCAGATAAAGTGATAAAAGAGTTTAAAGCTAAATATAAAAGAGTCATTATAGAAGAAAAATGGAATGAAAGTGATATAAAAGAAAAGTATCCATTATTATACTTTTCATATGGTTTTGGATATAATTATATTAATACAAATAGTTTTTTTAATTCAATATCTACGTTGAACTCGAACGTTTCGAGAGCATATATCACATCTGCAACAGAAATAGCTTCTCATCGTCGCATAACTTCAAGTGGAAGTGGCTTAGGAGGCGGATTCTCAGGTGGCGGTGGAGGCCGGAGGAGGTCGGAGGCCGGAATGGGCGGAAGATAATAAAGAGTAAAAAAATATTTGGTAAAAAATTGGAGGGAGTTAATGTTATTAGATGATAGGACAGCTTACGCTGAGGTAGAGGCCATATTAAATATATTAGAAGATGAATATGTGAATAAAATACCACAAAAAGTTAGAAAATTTTTTTCTGATGAAAAAATAGAAGATTATAGACCTGTAATAAATGTAAATGTACCATTAACAGAGCAAAACTTAAAAAGAGAAACAATGATATTGTTAGCTATTCTTAATCTTAATTATTGGTGCGAAAACAAAAATGAAAAACAAGAATTTTTAAATGAGTTATCTCAAAATGAAAATGAAAGAAAAAAACTTGAAGAAAAATATAGTCCAGACAATTTATTTAAAAATAAAAAAAATGAACAAGAAAAAAGTATAGAGAAAATAGATAATGTGGAAATAATAAAATATAAAAAGAATATATTTTGTAAATTGCAGGAATGGTTTGAAAATTTGGTAAAAAAAATAAAACATAAATAGAAAACAATTTTGATGAACAAGAAAAAATATATAGGGAGGGATTGAAAATGAATCTGTATGACAGTATAGAAAATCCAATGGAGGATAGCGAAAAACTAATACAGCTAATTGATTTTTATATAAAAAGCGATGCTCCAAAACGAGAAATATATAATAGACTTATAAGTGGAATAAAAAATAGATATTTTGATAAAGAAAAATATATTAAAGATTATGAAAATTTAATAGTAAAACCAACAAGGGATGAACTATATAAAAATATAGAGAAAAGAATTAATTTGAATGAAGAGCTTTTTGGAGAAAATTCTTTAATATTAAAAAATGTATTTAAAGAATGTCCTACATACGACGAATTAGAAAAAAAAATAGAAGGTATATCAGATGAAAAAGGAAAGAATGCATTAAAAAAATGCAAATGGATATTGCAAATACCTAAAGAGAATTTGAATAAAGAGATATATAAGAGAGTAGATCCTGAGCAATGGTATAAAGATGCAAAGAAGTTTTATTCAGATGAAGAAATATACTCATTAGCACCATTTGTTGTATTAAAAAGAGTGATAGAAGAATATTTATTAGATAAAGAAAATGTAATGGGATTTCATGTGAATTCTGAAAAGAAAATGGATTTAGATAAAAAAAATGAAAAAAATGAACTAAAATTTTATATAAATGCAGGAGATGATACATGTAAAGTAGCATCTATGTTTAGAGATAGGTGTGAGGCAAGAAATATAAACTATTACTTTAAAGTAGTTAATCCAGATAAAGATGACTTAGAAAGAAGTGATAAGTTATGTATATACTCTGAATTAAAACATGTACAAGATTATTTGGAAATATTGCATGAGATAAGAAAAGAAAATCCTGAGTTAATATTTGAACAACCACCCATGATGGTTGGAATGTTTGAAAATTGGATAGGAGTGGCTACAGATCATCTAGAAGGTGAAACTTCTTATAATGTAGCAATGAGTAATATTTGTTTAAAAGCATTAGATAAGGTTTGCGGAGAAAAAAAGCTAAATAATAACAATAATATAGAAATGGGGATGTTGGAACAACTAAAAGAAGAAATAGCTATACAAGCAGAAGAAATGGGGTATTCAAAAGATAAAATATGTGTAAAGAGAGATATCAAAAAAGTATTAACTAAAATGAATCCATATTCACCTAAAAATATAAATGCAATATTAAAAATCCATGATGTAAAGAAAAGCATAAGGAAATCACACATTAGTATTTTGGAAGTGAAAGATATGATGAATAGATTGAAAGATACAATTGCTATTAAATTAAAAAAACAAGATAAAAAAGCACAGAATAAAAAAGATATGGGAGATGAACAAGTTATATTTAGAGGAATCACAAAGGGAAGATGAAAATAGATGTTTTACAATAGAGTGGATAAATATTGGAAATGGATATTTATAACAGATAAAAATCAAATATAAAAAAGAAAATATTATAAAAATAAAGTGTGTAAGTTAAATATGATATGTGTTTTATACCTACTTAAGAGGTATTATATCATAAAATGGTAGTAAAACTTATACACTTTATTTTTGAGATTAATAATAAGTTTGTACGAGGGTGCAAAAACTTGACAAAATGGCTATTTAGAAGTATACTAAAATAGTATAAAAAGGTAAGAAAGGATGACAGTATGTCAGGAAATAATAGAAAATTATTTGATAATTTAGTATCAAGGACAAAAATATACTTAGTAATAATATTTATATTATTAGTAATAGTTTCAATATTGAAGCCAAACCTAATAGTACCATCATTAGTAATATATATATTAATATTAGGTTATACATATTTCGCAAACAATAAAAGAAAAAGCGAGATATCAGAACAATTGCAAGACTTAACACTAACAGTGGACTCAGCAGCCAAAACAAGCTTAATAAATGCACCATTTCCATTAATTATAATAGAAACAGACGGAAATGTAGTATGGAAAAGTTTAAAGTTTGCTACAGAATTTGCAAATGTAGATATTAACACATATATTAATGACTTAATAATAGATATAAAGGCAGAAATTGAAAAAGATAAAAACAAAGAACAAAGAAGAAAATCAATAATTAAAAATATAACAATTGGAAAGAAAAAATATAAAGTACAATGTGAACTTTCAAAAACTAAAAGAAGTGAAAGAAAAAAAGTAGCAGAATATATGGCAATCTTATATTTTATAGATGAAACAGAAAAATATGAACTAGAAAAAGAAAATAAGGATAAAAGTACATGTGTTGGAATAATAATGGTAGACAATTATGAAGAAGTAATGCAAAGAGTAAATGCAGAACAAAAAACACAGTTAATGGCAAAAGTAGAAAGCACAATATATGATTGGGTAAATCAAACAAATGGAATATTAGTAAAAGAAGATAGAGACACATATGTATATATATTTGAACAACGTAATTTAGAAAAAATAAAAGAAGATAAATTTGCTATCTTAGATACAATCAAAGATATTGTAAGAAAAGATAAAATACAATTAACATTAAGTATAGCGATATCAAGTGAAGGAAAAACAGACAACGAAGTTTATAAATCAGCTTCTGCTGCAATGGATGTTATACTTGGAAGAGGTGGAGACCAAGCAGTTATAAGAGAAAATGGAAAATACCAATTCTTTGGCGGAAAAGTAGAAGAAGTTGAAAAAAGAACAAAAGTAAAAGCAAGAATTGTAGCACATGCCTTAGAAGAATTAATTATGGAATGTGATAAAGTAATTATAATGGGGCACTCAAATCCAGATATAGATGCAATCGGCTCAGCCCTAGGGGTATATAGAATAGCAACAAGTCTTAGAAAAGATGCTTATATAGTAGCAGATAGAGAATCACCATCAATAAAAGCATTTACAGAATGTTTACCAGAAGAATATGATAATGTATTAATAAGCGAAGAAACAGCATTAAATGAAATCGATTCAGAAACACTATTAGTAGTTGTAGATACACATAAAAAATCATATGTAGAACAAGAAGAACTATTAGACAAAACAAATAAAATAGTTGTAATAGACCATCATAGAAGAAGTGCTGATTTTATAAGCCAAAGTATTTTAACATTCCAAGAAGTATATGCTTCATCAGCAGCGGAGTTAGTAACAGAATTAATTCAATATACTCAGAACGAAGTTGAGTTGCCAACAATAGAAGCAGAAGCATTATATGCGGGTATAATGATGGACACAAAAAACTTTACATTTAAAACAGGTGTAAGAACATTTGAAGCAGCTGCATACTTACGCAGGTGCGGAATAGATATAATTAAGGTTAAAAAATGGTTCCAAAGTGATTTGGAAAGTTATAAAAGAATTTCTGAAATAGTAAAAAAATCAGAAATAATACATGACACAATTGCAATATCAACATATGAAGTACAAGAAAAAGATACAAGTTTAATTTGTGCTAAAGCAGCAGATGAACTATTAACAATAGGAAATATCACAGCATCATTTGTATTAGGAACAATTGAAAATAAAATTTGTATAAGTGGTAGGTCAATAGGAGATATAAATGTACAAATTATACTTGAAAAACTGGGTGGCGGAGGTCACATAACTCTTGCGGGAGCACAACTTGAGAATGTAACAATTGAAGAAGCAAAACAAGAACTTATTCAAAAAATAGATGAATACTTTAGTGAAAAAGAATAGAAAAGGAACGTGATATAAATGAAAGTTATATTAAAAGCAGATATAAAAGGAGTAGGAAAGAAAGACGAGGTTATAAATGCATCAGATGGATATGCTCGTAACTTTTTATTCCCTAAGAATTTAGCTGTTGAAGCTAATGCAGAAAATATGAGCAAACTAAAAGCTCAAAAAGATTCAACACAATTCAAAAAAGATACAGAAAAGGAAGAAGCAAAAAAGCTTGCTGATAAGTTAACTAGAATAATGGTAAAAGTTGAAGTAAAAGCAGGTGAAAATGGAAAAATATTTGGCGGAGTTTCTGCAAAAGAAATTGCAGATAATTTGGAAAAACAACATAGTATCAAAATAGACAAGAAAAAAATTGATTTAAAAGAAACAATAAAAACATTAGGAACTCATATAGTAGATGTTAAATTATATGAAGGTGTTTACGGAAAAATAAAAATAGATGTAATTGAAAAATAGGAAGGAACCTGAGAAAAATGGAGCTAGCAAAAATACCACCACATGACATAGATGCGGAACAAGCTGTATTAGGAAGTATGCTTACTGATAAAGAAGCAGTAAATGCGGCAATTGAATCATTAAAAGAAGATGCATTTTATAGAGATGATAATAGAATAATATTCCAGGCAATAGTGAATTTATATAGCAAATCAGAGCCAATAGATATTATCACATTAAAAGACGAATTAGAATCAATGGATAAATTCGAACAAGTTGGTGGCTATGAATATTTAGCTAGTTTGCCTGATAAAGTTCCAACAACAGCAAATGTGCAAAAATATATTAAAATAGTAGAAGAAAAATCAATATTGCGAAATTTAATAAAAACAGCAAATGAAATAATAGAACTAGGGTATGACCCAACAGAAGATGTAGAAGACATAATGGATGGGGCAGAAAAAAAGATTTTTGATATCATGCAAAGTAAAAATCAAAAAGGATATACACCTATAAAAGATGTTTTGGTAGAAAGCTTTACTAAATTGGAAGAATTATATAACAGAAAACAACATATAACAGGTGTGCCTACTGGATTTGCAGAATTAGATTATAAAACAGCTGGATTACATGGCTCTGAATTAATTTTAGTTGCTGCAAGACCTGCGATGGGAAAGACAGCATTTGCTTTAAATTTAGCAACAAATGCTGCATTAAGAGGAAATGCACCAGTAGCAATATTCAGCTTGGAAATGTCTAAAGACCAATTAGTAAACAGAATTTTGTGTAGTGAAGCAATGGTTGATAGTAATAAAGTTAGAACAGGAAAACTAGATGAAGATGACTGGGTAAAATTAGCAGGAGCAATTGGACCATTATCAGAAGCAGAAATGTATATAGATGACACACCAGGTATTTCAGTAATGGAAATAAGAACCAAATGCAGAAAATTGAAAATGGAAAAAAATATAGGTTTGGTAGTAATAGATTACTTACAATTAGTACAAGGAAATAAGAGAACAGCAAGCAGAGAGCAAGAAATTTCAGAGATAAGTAGATCATTAAAAATACTAGCAAAAGAAATTAATGTGCCAGTAATAGCATTATCACAGTTATCAAGAGCAGTAGAACAAAGACCTGACCACAGACCTATGTTATCAGACTTGCGTGAATCAGGAGCTATAGAACAGGATGCCGATATTGTAATGTTCTTATATAGAGACGATTACTATAATAAAGAAAGTGAAAAGAAAGATATAGCAGAAGTAATAATTGCAAAACAGAGAGGTGGACAAACAGGAACAGTAGAATTATTATGGATGGGAAATTATACGAAGTTTGTAAATTTAGAGAGGAGATTTGATGATTAAATTCTATGAATCAAAAAGTACTAGAAACAATAAGAAAATATAATTTAATAGTAGATGGAGATAAAATTGTTTTAGGGGTATCAGGTGGTCCAGATTCAATTTGTATGTTAGACAATTTAAGAGAGGTAAAAGAAGAACAAATTATTGAATTTGAAATATATGTTGCACATATTAATCATATGATTAGAGAAGAAGCAATTGATGATGAAAAATATGTGCAAGAATATTGCAAAAAATATTATATAGAATGTTTTGTAAAAAGAGCTGATGTACAAAAAATTGCGAGTGAAAAGAAAATAGGAACAGAAGAAGCTGGACGCAAAGTGCGTTATGACTTCTTTGAAGAAGTTTTGCAAAAAACAGAATCGAATAAAATTGCAATTGCACATAATAAAAACGATAAAATTGAAACAATAATAATGCATTTGCTTAGGGGAAGTGGACTTTCAGGCCTTAAAGGTATTGAACCTATAAGAGATAATAAATATATTAGACCTCTATTAGAGTGTGAACGTACGGAAATAGAACAATATTGCGAAGATAAAAAATTAAATCCGAGAATAGATAAAACCAATTTTGAAAATGAATATACAAGAAACAAAATTAGAAATATTGTAATTCCGTATATTAAAAAGGAATTTAATCCGAATATAATTCAAACTTTAAGTAGATTATCTGACCTTGCTGCTGATGAAAGTAATTATATTGAATTACAAACACAAAAAGCTTTTGAAAAAATACTAATTGCAAAAGAAAAAGAACAAATAACGTTGAATTTGAAAGAATTTAATAAACAAGATAAAGTTATAAAAAATAGACTTATATTATATACTACAAAAGAGCTAATGGGTTCAACACAAGGGATAGAAAAAATACATATTGAAGACATAATAAAATTGTGTCAAAATAATGTGGGAAACAAATTCTTGACACCAAATAAAAATTTGAAAGTATTAGTTAAAGATAAAAAAATTTTTTTTATAAAACAAAACACGTATAAAAATTAAAAAACCGCAAGAAAACTAGAAAAATGTAACCAAAAGGACACAAAAAAGTCACGCAAAAAGTATTGAAAAAATAAAAAAGGTATGTTATAGTTGCAAATGATAATATTGAATAGGAGGACTTAAATGAAAAAAGGAATAAAAACATTAGCCATGTGGTTAATAATAGGAGTAATAGTAATAGTACTATTATCATCAATAATGGAAAATAATAATTCAAAAATGACATATTCGGAACTAGTAACAAATATTACTAATAAAGAAGTAGAAAGTATAAAAATCTCTTCTACCGGTAGTACAGCATCAGTAAAATTAAAAAATTCAAAATCAGAAAAAGAAGTAAGTATTCCAAGTTTAGATAGTTTTATGTCATATACTGAAGAATATTTAAAAACAGGAGACTTCACACTAGATGAAGAAAAAGAATCTGTTTGGATTGTTATATTAAACTTAATAACACCATTTGGATTACTAATAATATTCTTTATTTTCTGGTTTATGATGATGAGTGGAAATAACCAAGGTGCAACAAAAAATATGACATTTGGAAAAAGCAGAGCAAGATTAGTAAATGCAGGAGAAAAGAATAGAATAACATTTGATGATGTTGCAGGTGTTGATGAAGAAAAAGAAGAATTAGAAGAGATTGTGGAGTTCTTAAAAAATCCAAAGAAATTTACAGACATGGGAGCAAGAATTCCAAAAGGAGTATTATTAGTAGGTCAACCAGGAACAGGTAAAACATTATTAGCAAAAGCAGTAGCAGGAGAAGCAGGAGTGCCATTTTATTCAATAAGTGGTTCAGACTTCGTAGAAATGTTTGTTGGTGTTGGTGCATCAAGAGTAAGAGATTTATTTGAACAAGCAAAGAAAAATGCACCATGTATAATATTTATAGATGAAATCGATGCAGTTGGTAGACAAAGAGGTGCTGGATTAGGTGGAGGACATGATGAAAGAGAACAAACCTTAAATCAATTATTAGTTGAAATGGATGGATTCTCAGATAATGAAGGTGTAATAATCTTAGCAGCAACAAATAGACCAGATGTATTAGATAAAGCATTGTTAAGAGCAGGAAGATTTGATAGACAAATAGTAGTTGGAAGTCCAGACGTAAAAGCAAGAGAACAGATATTAGAAGTTCATGCACGCAAAAAGAAATTAGCAGAAGATGTAGATTTAAGAGTAATAGCAAAAAATACATCAGGTTTTGCAGGAGCAGACTTAGAAAATGTATTAAATGAAGCAGCATTATTAGCAGCTAGAAGAAACTATAAAGAAATAGGAATGAAAGAAATAGAAGATGCTATGGTAAAAGTAACTATGGGACCTGAAAAGAAAACAAGAGTAAGAAGCGAAAAAGAAAACAGATTAGTTGCATATCATGAAGCTGGTCATGCGGTTGTAAGCAGATATTTACCAACACAGGACCCAGTACATCAAATTTCTATAGTACCACGTGGTATGGCTGGTGGATATACAATGTATAGACCAACAGAAGACAAATCATTCATGTCAAAAACAGAAATGGAAGAAAATATAGTATCATTATTAGGTGGTAGAGTTGCAGAAGCACTTATCTTAAATGATATATCAACAGGTGCAAGTAATGATATAGAAAGAGCATCACAAATAGCAAGAAATATGGTAACAAAATATGGTATGAGTGATAGAGTTGGAGCAATAATGTTTGGTGGAGGTCAAGGCGAAGTGTTCTTAGGCAGGGATTTTGCACAGACTAAGGATTACTCAGAAGAAACAGCAAACATAATCGATGAAGAAGTCAAGAAAATAGTTGATAGAGCATATAATAGAGCAGTAGAAATTTTAAGTGCACATACTGACAAACTTCATGCAGTTGCAGGAGTATTATTAGAAAAAGAAAAAATCGAAGGTGAAGAATTCGATAAAATTTTTGAAGAATAAAAGGGCGTAGAAATATGCTCTTTTGCCGTTTTTAAGACGAATAATGCCAATTTTATCTATTGACAAAATTCGATAAATGTAGTAATTATATTATATATGAAACAAAGATAAAAAGTGAGGAATACATATGAAGGTACAAGATTTGGCAATAATCTTTATAATAATAATATTACCAATTTCACTGGTAATTTCAACATATACGCAATATCAGATACAAACGATAAATACGCAAACATTATATGATAACAAACTTACAACGGCAACATATGATGCCATAAGAGCATTTCAGATAAATACAACAAGTAGTACAACATCAGATTTGACCAATTCCAAGAGTAGGGATTTGGAAGCATCTGTTTCAGCTTTTAGAAATTCAATAAAATCAACATTTGCTTTAACAGGATATTCAAGAGATACATTAGATAGATATATACCTGCATTAGTTTACACACTTTATGATGGATTTTATATATATTCACCATACAAGAATGTAGCAAATGAAGATGGAACTATAAAAAGCAATACTAATGATGCATCATCACAATATGGAGTAAAACCATATATATCATATAGTTGTAGATATAAAAAGGGAGATATAGATGTTGTTATAACATATGCATTAGATAACCATATAGCTGTAAAGGGAATGGTAGGAAACGAATATGTTAATAAAGATGGATATTTAATAGATGGAATTACTTGTGATGAAAGCAAAACATATGAAGAGGCTTCAATAACATATAATGGTATAAAAATTGAAACAGAACAGTTGAAAGAATATTTACCAAATGGTACGAATACACTGTATCCGTATGCAAAAGTAAATGGAACGAAATATTATGAAATAGGTTCAGGCTCAAATGCAAAAATTGTATATATTAGAAACGGGAATATAGTTGAGCAATGTAAAAGTGGAGATGAGGAATTTGATGCATATGACAAAATAATAAATAATAATTATTTGGCAAAAGAATATTACTATAAAGCATACGTATTTACTAAATGGTTTAAGAGTACAGGACTAAAAGAACTAAGATATAGTGATGCATATGATGAAGATTTAGTTGATAATAATAGTGGAACTTCAGACACTAAATATCAACAAATATGGGCAGATAATTCTAATAAAATATTTCAATTTGCAGATACTGCAGGCATGAATATTGAAAATGAATCTTCAACATTTAATCAACACAGAATGCAAGTCATAAGGCATAAAATTGAAACAAACATGGCAATAGCAATATCAAATTATAATGCATATTCAAATGTAAAAAATGTATTTCAAATGCCGGAACTAAAAGAAACTGAATGGGATCAAATAATACACAACATATCATTAATAAGCTTTTTACAAGGACTACCAATAGGTGGAAAAATATATAATGGGCATACAGTAGTAACTAACTCTGAAAGTGAAGAGGTTGTTTTAGAGAAAAATATTTATTTATTAGGTTCTGATAAATATTATCATAGAATAGGTGATAAAAAATTAGAAACTGGTGGAAATGTGCAGTTAAGTTGTGGGATTTATGGTAAAGATAGTTCAAGTGCAGGAAGATTAAATTTAAATTTCTCTAGAAGAAATGTAATGGCAAATGATTCAATCTATTATTATTATCCATTAAGAGATTATAATGCATCATATAATAGTGTTATAATGCAAGATAATTTAACAACATATGATGATATATATAAATATGTCTCAACACAAAGTGATGTATATAAAAAGGCATTTTACACTGCATTAGGAAGAGAAAGAGAAGGACAATATAAATCTACTAATGAACAATTGATAAATTATAAAAATATTTTAGTTGTAGGATATAGTGATCCTAGATTTAGTAGAGAAAGTAACATACAAAACATATGTAATCAGCTAAATCAAGAAAAAGATATACAAGCTTCATATGTATTTAATACAGATTCAAAATATTTGGAAAATTATATAAGAAATAATATGGAAAAATATGACCTTGTAATAATAGATTCGGCATTTTGGGTAGGACCAATTTCACAGGATTTAATTAATAAAATGTTGAAAAAAACGAATGTATTTACAATAAGCAATGATGCTGGCTCATTGGATATCTTTAGGTCTGATAAAGATGTGACTGGTTTACAAGGACAAATGTCAATAACAACTATGGGAACAGAGAAACTTGGTGGAAATTATACAACTAGTTTAACATTTTCAGATTCATATCAAAGAGCAGTAGATTTTAATGATGATGTTCAAGTATTATATGAAACATTATATAATACTGGTGAAAGACATGATGCAGTTGGATTAAGAAATACAGGTGGATATAATTGGATGCATTCTCAAGTTGGAAACTTGGATGGAGATATGACGGTCTTAAAAAAATTGGTAGAATATGCCATAGAAAATAAGGCAAAGACTACATTTACAGGTAATGGAGAATATGGAAAGATAGGAAAGCCAAGAAATAATTCAGTAGGAACTATTGGAGTTAATCCTGACGGAAATACTGCTCAATTTGGTTTTGCAAATATAGATATGTATTCTTTAAAAATCTCTAATCAGACGGGAACAATTGTAGAATATGACGGAAATAACAATACAGGAAATGGACATAATAGTACTACTACAACTTGGAAAAACTTAGTTAAGAATAGTAACAATGGTACGATAATAGGAGGAACTTGGGGAAGTAATTATTTAAGACTAAATGGAACTAACAATTGGGTTAATTTTGGTCAAATAAACTTTACAACTCAAGCAGAATTTGATGCAACTATAGTTGTAAATTCAATAAAAGATGGAGAAGCTGATATTGCTGGTAACTTTAATCTGGGAGGAGCTGGAATATGGTTATCAGATGGATACCCAGCATTTGATATCTATTCAGAAAAACAAGATAAATATATATCAATAAAATCCGAAAAGAGAGTAACAGTAGGACAAAAAACTAGAATTGTAGGAAGATATGATGGAAGAAACTTATATTTATATGTAGATGGAAGATTAGTAGCGCAAACGAATAAATAATATTTTATAAAGAAGGGGAATAAAATGAATTATGCAGATATAAAAATAGCAGATGTAGCAAATGGAAAAGGAGTTAGAGTATCATTATTTGTTAGTGGATGTAATCATCATTGTAAAGGATGTTTTAATCCACAGGCATGGGACTTTAATTATGGAAAAGAATTTACAGAAGAAGACGAAGAAAAGGTTATGGAAGATTTAGACCATTCTTATGTAGCAGGGCTTTCTCTTTTAGGAGGAGAACCATTAGAACATCAAAACCAAAAAGGACTATTACCATTATTAAAAAAAGTAAAAGAAAGATTTCCTGAAAAAAATATATGGTGCTATACAGGATATAAATTTGATTCTGACATAGTAACAAATATGTTTGAAAATTGGCCAGAGACTAAAGAATTAATGTCATACATAGATGTATTAGTTGATGGGAAGTTTGAAGAAGATAAAAAAGATTTGAATTTAAAATTTAGAGGTTCAGCAAACCAAAGAATAATAGATGTTCAAAAATCATTAAAAACACATAAAGTAATACCATATCAAGTATAAGATAAAGTTTATACAAAATGACTTAAAAGGCTTGACAATTTATACCCAAATAATGTATAATAATTAGCGTATATAGGATGAGAACAAACGAAATCCCGCATACAGTGTTTTAAACGCCGGAAGGAGGGGAATAATAATGTCAGAAATAAAAGTTAATGGAAATATAGAAGAAGCACTAAAAAAATTTAAAAGACAATGTGCAAGAAATGGAGTTCTTCAAGAAGTTCGCAAAAGAGAACATTATGAAAAGCCAAGTGTAAAAAGAAAAAAGAAGTCAGAGGCAGCAAGAAAAAGAAAATTTTAATATATAAAACCACATTTATAAATGTGGTTTTTTTGCACAAAAAACTTGAATAATTAATCTGAAATATATTATACTATATATTAGCAAATTAGCTAAAAGAAAGGAATGATAAAAATGCACTGTAAAGAAACTGAAATAAAAAAGGGAATAAAATTACATGAGATACAAACTCAAAAATTCAAAACAAATCTAATAGCAGTATTTTTAACAATGCCAATAGAAAGAGAGAATGTGACTAAAAATGCATTAGTTTCAGCTGTCTTGAGAAGAGGAAGCAAAAATATGCCTACATCAGCAAAAATCAGCCAAGAAATGGAAGAGATGTATGGAGCAGGTTTTGATTGTGGAATAGACAAAACAGGTGACAATCAAGTATTAAAATTTTATATAGAAGCAATAAATGACAATTTTATACCACAAGATAGTGAAAAGATATTAAAAAAATCAATAGACAGTTTATTAGAAATAGTATTTAATCCATTAATTGAGAATAATGGTTTTAAAGAAGAATATATGAAACAAGAAAAAGAAAATATCAAAAGAATAATAGAAGGAAAAACAGATAACAAAGCAAGATATGCATATGATAGATGTATAGAAGAAATGTATAAAAATAAGCCATATGGATTATATAAGTATGGATATGTAGAAGACTTAAATTCAATTACAGGGAAAGAATTATATGAATATTATAAAAAAATGATAGCAGAATGCAAAATTGACATATTTATATCAGGAGATATTGAAAATATAACAGATATAGTAAAAGAAAACGAGAATATTAAAAATTTACACGAAAGAGATGCAAAATATGTAATAAACACTATCGAAGAAAAACAAAGTACAGAAGAACGTGAAATAAAAGAAGATATGGATGTAGTTCAAGGAAAAATAGTAATAGGACTTGATGTACATTTAGAAGATAAGAAACAAAAATATGATACAGTAGTTTATAATGCGATATTAGGAGGAACAGCAAATTCAAAAATGTTCCAAGAAGTAAGAGAAAAAGCAAGTTTAGCATATACTGCTGGTTCAGGTTATGTTAGTAATAAAAGTAATATATTTATAAAATGTGGAATTGAAATTAAGAATTACGAAAAAGCAATGCAAATAATAAGAAAACAATTAGAAGATATGAAAGCAGGAATGTTTTCAGATGAAGATATTCAAAATGCTAAAAAAGGAATTATTTCAGGAATAAAAGGAATTGATGATGAACAAGATACTGAAATAACATATTTTTTTGGACAAGAATTAACAGATAATAAAACAACTTTAGAACAATATATTAAAAATATTGAAAATGTAACAAAAGATGACATTATTAAAATCGCCAACTCAGTTACTATAAATACTATATATTTTTTAGAGAAGGGAGAACATTAATGAAAATAATAGAAAATTCCAAAGTAAAAGAAAAATTATATGTAGAAAAGCTTGAAAATGGATTAACAATTATGATAATCCCTAAAAAAGGAATTCAAAAAAAATATGTAATATGGGGAACTAATTATGGTTCAAATGATAGTAAATTTGTAGTTCCAGGAGAAACAGAAGAAACAGAAGTACCTAAAGGAGTAGCACATTTTTTGGAACATAAGATGTTTGAACAAGAAAGTGGAGTAAATAGTCTAGATACACTTACTGCACTTGGAGTTGAAGCAAATGCATATACAACAAATGACCATACAGCATATTTGTTTGAGTGCACAGAAAACTTTTATCCAGCATTAGATGAACTTATGGATTATGTACAACATCCATATTTTACAGATGAAAATGTCGAAAAAGAAAAGGGAATAATAGGGCAAGAAATAATGATGTATGATGATTATCCTGAATGGAAAGTATATCTAAATGCATTAGAAGCAATGTACCATGAGCATCCTGTAAAATTAGATATAACAGGAACAATTGAAACAATAAGTCATATAGATAAAGAAATATTATATAAATGCTATAATACATTTTATAACCCATCAAATATGGCAATGGTAGTATGTGGAGATTTTGAACCTGAAAAATTATTAGAAGAAATAAAAAGCAGGCTAGTAAAAAAAGAGGCTAATGGAGAAATTAAGAGAATATATCCTGAAGAAGCCGAAACTATAGTACAAGAGAAAATCGAGCAAAATATGGATGTAAGTCAGCCATTGTTTACAATAGGAATAAAAGACAAAGTTGCTGATAATAAAGAGAAAGTAAGAAAACATATTGCAATAGAAATATTATTAAATATGATAATAGGAAAAAGTTCAAAACTATATAAGGAATTATATGATGAAGGATTATTATTTTCTGTTCCTAGTATTGATTATGAATTTTCAAGAGGATATGCACACATTTTAGTTACAGGCCAATCCCCAGAACCAGAAAAGGTATATGAAAAGTTTAAAGACACAGTTTCTAAAATGAAAGAAAGTTCAATAGATATACCAGAATTCAATAGAATAAAGAAAAGAATTTATGGAGAATATGTAAAAGAATATAATGATACTGCTGATATAGCAAGAATGTTCTTAGCGGATTTCTTTAAGGAAATTAATAGCTTTGACTACCTAGAGGAAATCCCTACAATAAATGAACAGTATTTAGAACAAATACTAAAAAATGTATTTGATGACAAAAAAATGATTATTTCTGTAATAAAAAAAGCATAATTGTAATTTAATTACAATTATGTAACAAAAAAGTAATATAAATAAACAGAAATGAAAGGGAATAATCTCGAATAATGTAGAAAACTGTCGAAATACTGATAAATAACAGAAAAATAGTCATACGAAAATTGAAAAATTTGAAATATTTTCTTGACCATAATGTAAAAATATGTTATTTTATAAATGTACTAACAAATAATTGTAAAAAAGGAGAGATGCTTTATGTTAAATGAAGAAATTTGTAGATTAAGAGATAAGTTGAATGAAAGCATTGTTACTGGACAAGATTATAGTGTTATATATCAATTAAGCATAGAACTTGATGAATTAATTGCAGAATATTATAGACAAAACAAGAAGGTTATGGGATAGAAAATGCGAGCAACAGGTAATATATCATATAGATTTTAGCAACAACGCATTCACACTGATTAGCACAGAAGAATGCGTTGTTTTTTTGCGGCATTGTTTGACATTATATAAAGTTAAAATTAAGCAAAATATAATAATTGATTATATAATATATTAATTTATACAAAGTATATTTAGGGTTGAAATTCAAATAAAAACATAGTATACTAATAAAGCCTTTCGGTAAATAAGCTAGAAAGGAGGTGTTATACATACTAATGAAAAAATTTATCAAATTAATTGCATTATTGTTATTCTTTTGATTTTAAAAGAATTTGATGATTAAAACAGAAAAAGACTAGGATTTGCCCTCCTGGTCTTTTATAATAGAAAAAGACTAACTTTTTTGCCCTGTTAGTCTTTTTAATGCTACATCATACTAATGTGTTTATCAAATTAATTTGCTTATAAGCTAAATATAGTATACTATATTATTTATTATATGTCAAATAAAAAAATTTATAATTTGTTCACATCTAAATTAATTTATTTTATGGAGGCGAGTGTGGGAGTCGGACCCACCATCAGAGTTTTGCAGACTCGTGCCTTACCGCTTGGCTAACTCGCCATATAAATATAAAATGGAGCAGGTAACGGGAATCGGACCCGTAACTTAACCTTGGCAAGGTTATGTTTTACCACTAAACTATACCTGCAACTACAAGCTTAATTATAATACCAAAATATTTAGTATTTGTCAATAGCTTGATATTAAAATTATGCATAAAACTGCATAAGAATTTCTAAAATTTCTTCATGCAAATTCGACATTTCATTCACGACTTATATTTTTAAGTCTTCTTGATAAAATAAATTGAAACTATTAATTCGTAACATTTTCAATTAATTATAAAAAGTTAATAAAATATGCTTTCCAAATAGTAAGAATAATTTTTTAAAAAGCTATTGAAAAATTTAGTAGGAGACTTTAAAGCAATACTATTAGAATTATATAAATTTAATGTTAGCACAGTTTGGTTATTAACACTAACAGCCAAGTATCCGAGAGTAGAACCAGAAGGCAGTGGGGCAGTAAGTTCTGTGTTACAATATATATATATGCTCATATCATCAGTTTGATTACATTTTATTGGAAAAAAATCATAAGGAATATCTTGAATAATGATGTCAACTGAATCAGAAACACCTTTTTCAACTCTAAAACTAGAAGAGTTACAAATTTTCCAATTTACAAATTCGTTAGTAATTTTTTCTTTTATATGAACCATCTTAAAATTATTAAAAGAATAATTGATTAGGTTAATACTATCTTTTGTTCTATCTTTTTTGGTATCAGCACCTAAAACAATACATATTATATCCATATTATCTCTTTTAACAGCAGTAACTAAGCATCTATTGGCACCATTTGTAAATCCAGTTTTAACGCCATAAACCCCATCTAGATTTCCTAATAGTTCATTAGTATTAGAAAGGGTTTTAGGATGATTATTTATAGAAATAGTATATGTTTTAGTTTTTACCAAATTAGCAAAAACGTCATTTTTTAAAGCGTAATTTGTAATAAGTGCTAATTCATATGCAGTAGTATAATGATTATCATCATCAAGACCATGAGGAGTAACAAAATGGGTTGAAGATAGTCCAAGTGAAGTGGCTTTGCTATTCATCATATTTGCAAAATTAGATAAATCTCCACTAACATGTTCAGCAAGAGCTACAGCTGCGTCATTACCAGAACAAAGTAACAAACCATAAAGCAAATCTTGAATAGAAATTTTATCATCTTTATGAAGGCCAAGTCTTGAACCACCTGTACCCGCAGCCTTAGAAGAAATTGTTACAATATCATCTAAATTGGTATTTTCTAACACAACAATAGCAGTCATTATTTTCGTGGTTGAAGCCATTTTTCTTTTTTCATTTTCTTCTTTTCCATATAAAATTTTACCAGAAGAACGTTCATAGACAATGGCTGCCCTAGAGTTTATAGTTGGTTCTGTAATATTTTCAGAATTTGAACTTTGAATAGTAGAAAGATCAGACAGGTATTCAAAATTCTCATCATCTGCCAAAACAGGCGAAAAACTAAGTAAAATAATAAAAAATAAACATATAAAAATTTTGTAAATTTTCACGTAAAATCCTCCAAAACAAAATCAATAAAATATATGAAAAAAATATTGATTTTATTCTTAAAAAGAAGTATAATTAATAATGTATGAAACTCGAATAGAGAAAGGATGAATTAAATGAAAAATAAGAAGGTTTGTTTAGGATTAATAGTAATAGCAATAATAGCAACATTACTAGGGTGTATAATAAGTTATGCAAATAATAATGAAACAGTATATGTTAATTTAACAAAACTTGATACAAATGGGGTAGGATATGGAATAGGAAATCCTACGGTTGCTAATGATAGTGGGAAACCAGCAACTAATGCATATATATGGAACATAACAACATATGATTCAAATAATGCTTCAGCTGTAAGTAAGCAACAAAGAAACTTTTACTGTATAAAAGCAAATTATGGTGATTCATGGAATGCAAATAAAGATACAATAGTTGCATACAATTTATCATATGATTTGCAAGCAGATAGACAAAAGTTACTAGAAAAAATTACAGGAAACAATAATAGTGCAGATAGTGTAGTAAAAGCATTATTATCTGAAAATGGACATTACAGAGAACTTTTATGGATATTAGATAATTCATATATAGAAGGTTATACAAATAAAGCTGAATTCTTAAAGCAAGTAGGATTTAAATATGATTCAGATGAAGAAGTATATTATTATGAAGCAGCAGATGGATATGATTACAGTGACCTTGTAACTCCATCAGGATATAATGAAGCGAACTTAATAAAAGATTCAGATATAAAAGCAGTGCAAAGAGCAGCAATTTGGTATTATACAAACTATATGGCAGATACAACTAATGATGCTATATTTAATCAAAAAGGAAAAACAGATTGGTTAACAATAACAGAAGATGGAACAACATATCATCAATTATCAGATATAAATAAAACTGAAATAACAAACAAAGGACAATACAGAAATGAACAAGCTATGGTAATCTATAATTATTTAATAGATGCAGCTGCAAAAAATGCAAGTAAATATACATCAGCAAATAATTATACTATATCTTCAGAAGTTAAGGCAAATACAACAGGATTAGCTCAAACAAACGGAAAATATAAATTATCAACTACAAGAGTTGGCTCAAACTATGTAATAGGTCCAATAAAAATTGATGGAAACAAAGCAGATGCAAGTGCTATAACAATAAAAGTAACAAATCAAGCTGGTAGTGATATATCAGGATATAAATTTACTAACAATTCAGGGACAGAATTACAAAACCAAACTATAGCAGATTTAGTTGGTGCAGGAGAATTTTATATAACAGTACCAAGAACAGAAATTGAAAAAGTAAATGTGAAAATAGAAATAACACAAACATCAACTAAGAAAACATTATTCTTAAAAGGAACAGAAACAACAGATGCAATTAAGTTAGATGCAGAACAACCAATAGTAGAAGTTGCTAGAACAACAACTACAATACCAACAGAATATGAAGCAAAACCAGATGAATTTGACTTAGCATTACGTAAATATATTACACAACTAAACGGAAAAGACTTAACAAATACTAGAGTTCCAAATATCAATTTATCTACATTACAAACAGGAACAACAGCAGCATATAAACATAGAAAAGACCCAGTAGTAGTTCAAGACAAAGATGAAGTTACATATAAAATTGCAATTTATAATGAAGGTAATAAAGCAGGATATGCTACAAAAATTGTAGATCAATTACCAACAGGATTAATAAATTCACCAAATAATTCAACAACAGTAACTTCAAAAGACAAGTCAGGAAATGATAAAAACAAATATAAACTAGCATATAATACAGTAACAAATCAAATCGTATTAACACTTGAAAATCCAGCAAAATCATTAAGTGCATATACTGCTGGAAATCTAGATAGCGAAATAATCGAAATAAAATGTAAAGTAGCACAAGAAGCAGATACAAAAAATAAAATAACATTAACAAATGTAGCTTGGATAGATGAAGAATATAATGCAGATGATAAAGTTACAATAACAAATCAAAAAAATGCTGATAGAGATTCAGAACCAGATACATCACCAAATGTAAATAAAGATAATATGTCAGAATATAAAGGTGATTCAAATAATAAGTCAGATTTAGCAGATAAAGATAATTATTATAAAGGACAACAAGATGATGATGACTTTGAAAAATTAATAATCAATCCTGTTGAAAAGAAATTTGACTTAGCATTATTTAAACATATAGCAGCAGTAAGTAAAGATTCAAAAATAGAAAACGGAGAATATATAACAGATAACAAAAATAAGGATGGAACATATTCAAGAGCACCAGTAGTTACAAACATAGATAAAACAACTGGAAAAATTACATATAAGAAAGACACTAAAGAAGCATTAATAGTAGAACCAGGGGATTATGTATTATATACAATTAGAGTATATAATGAAGGAGAATTAAATGGTTATGCAAGTAAAATAAAAGATGCATTGCCAAAAGGACTAGAATTTGTTACAGAAAATGAAGAATATAACGGAATTTGGAAACTTGAAGGATTAGATTCAGAAGGAAGACAAGTAGTTTCAACAACATGGTTTGCAAAAGGACAAGGAGCAGAATTAAACTCAACAGTTGGAGATGCAAACTATAAAGCAAATCTTTTATATGCATTGAAAAAAGACAAGGCCATAAGTACAACAAATCCTGAAAATCCAGACTATTTAGATGCACAAGTTCTATGTAAAGTGACAGAAAGTGCAGATTCAAGTAGAGTATTAATCAATTATGCTCAAATATCTGATGATAGTGATGAAAATGGAAATCCAATTGATGATATAGATTCAACACCAGATAACTTTACAACACCAACAAGAGATTTTGAAGATGATGAAGATTTTGAAAGAATAAAAGTAAGAACATCAGGAAAATATGATTTAGTTTTAGTTAAAGAAGATAAAGATGGTCAACAATTAAACTCAACAGCGACATTTGAAGTAACAACAAATGGACAAAAGGAAGAAAAAACAATAACAGGAAAATTAACAATAGCAAAAGATATACCAGTAGATGGAGATCATTTAACAGATGATGTTTATGTTATAAAAGAAACAAAAGCACCAGATAAGTATTGCCAATTTGATGGAACAATAACAGTAACAGTATCTAAAAAATTGAAAGATGATGGTTCTGGTTATGAAAAATCATTTAAATATACAGTAGTAGATTCAAAAGGAAATGACATAACAAATAAAAAAGATACAAATGTACATTTAAATGATGATGGAAACATCTATGTAGAAGTTAAGAACTATGAAGAGCCAGAAATTCATAAAGGTGTAAAAGATGTAACAAACCAAGATTCAGGATATAATGCAGATGAAAAACAATCATGGGTGATAGAATCAGATATACCACAAAATATTGATGACTATAAATATTATGACATAGTTGATGGAATTGATTATAGATTAAAATTTGAAGGAACAGAAAATGTTGTAGTAAAAGTAGGAAACACAACATTAAAAGAAGGAACAGACTATAAGATTTCTTATGCTGAAAATGCAAATGGAGTAAAAGACAAAACAACATCAGGAACATTGTTATTAACATTTATAGACACTGAAAAATCAATACAAGCATCAACAAATATAAAAAATAATGCTGGAAAGAAAATTCAAGTAGCATTCAAAACATCATTTGCGAAAGATGAAAAAGGAAATCTATTAGCAGCAATGGGAGAAAAAATAGAAAACCAAGCTAAATTAGAATATACAAATTCATCAAGTGATAACAAGCAAGTTAAAGAATCAGAAAAACCAGAAGTACATACTGGTGGAGTAGTGTTATATAAATATTATACTTTAAATGATAAAAAAGTTTCATTAGCAGGAGCTAAGTTTGGAATATATGCATCAGAAACAGATGCTAAAAATAACAAAAATCCTATTTTAACAGCAGAATCTGATGAAAAAGGTATAGTTAGATTTATAGGATTAAAATATGGTGGAGACGCAAAGGATAGTGAAGGCAATAAAACAGCAGATGGAACTTATAGATATGACGCTGACAAAGCAAGTACAAAGTATTGGATAGCTGAAATCGAAGCACCAGTAGGATATCAAAAACATGAAGGAACAATTGAAGTTATAATAAACAAAGATAGTTACAATGAAGAAAAAATAAGCTATCAAGTAGAAAATACAAAATTAAACTTCGACTTGGCATTAAGAAAATTTATAACAGAAGTTGAAGGAAAAGAAGTAACTTCAAGAGTACCACAAGTAAAAATAGATAATGGAAAAATTACATATGAACATAGCAAAGATCCATTAACAGTACATACAGATGATACAATAGTATATACATTAAGAGTATTTAATGAAGGAAATATAGATGGATATGCAAGTGAAATTGAAGATGATATTCCTGAACATCTAGAATATTTACCAGACGAAGAAACAAATGTTAATTATATGTGGAAAATGTATGATAAAGATGGAAATGAAACAACAAATCCAGAAGAAGCAACCAAAATAAAAACTACATATTTATCAAAAGCAAATGGAGAAGATAAGCTTTTAAAATCATTTGATGGTAAAAATGTAAATTACCAAGATGTAAAAGTAGCATTCAAGGTAAAAGATCCAGGTTCAAATACAACAATAATAACAAACCATGCTCAAGTTTCTGATGATAGTGATAAAGATGGAAAACCTATTGAAGATATAGATTCCAAACCAGGAGAATGGAATGATGGTGAAGACGATCAAGATGAAGAACATGTAAAAGTAGAATACTTTGATTTATCATTATTGAAATTTGTTTCAAAAGTAATAGTTGAAGAAGACGGAAAAGAAAAAATAAGTGAAACAGGATATAATGGACATGAAGAGCCAGAACCAGTTGTTAAAGTAGAATTACATAAAAAGAAATTAAACCAAGTAACAGTTAAATTTGGATATGGAATAACAATAACAAATGAAGGAGACATTCCAGGATATGCAACAAAAATAAAAGATTATATTCCAGAAGGACTAAAATTTGAAGCAGGAGATAATCCACAATGGAAAGATGAAGGAAATGGAGTGATTTCAACTAAACAACTAGAAAATACACTATTGCAACCAGGGGAAAGTGCAACAGTAGAAGTAATACTAACATGGATAAATGGACCTGATAACTTAGCATTAAAAACTAATACAGCAGAAATTGCAGAAGACAAAAATGAATATGGTGTACCAGATAGAGATTCAACACCAGACAATAAAAAAGAAGGAGAAGATGATATAGATATAGCTAAAGTTATATTAGCTGTATCAACAGGTACAGTAAAAACATATTTTATGTTAGCAACAGGATTATTAGTAATAGTTTGTGCAGGAGTTATATTAATAAAAAAATATGTAATATAGAGTAAAGACCGGCGTAAAGCGGGTCTTTATAAATTTTAAAATAAATATTTACAACTAAAAATGCTTATGATATAATCGAACGAGAAAAAATAATGAGGTGATAAAGTGAACCAGATATTAGATACAGGAGAAGAAAATTTAAGAAAAAAAGTAAATAAAACAAAAAAAGTAAAAAGAGTTTTACCAGTAAATGTAATAGTTGTATTTTTTGCATTAGGCATAATAATATTAGGAATATGTATGATAAGTGGAAGTGTTTATGCAAAAGATAAAATAAATGAAGTGGTATTAGCAAGTGCAAAGCCACAAGTAGACATAACTAGAAATGATGATGACAATACAGTAGAAATTAATGTAAATCATGTAAGAGGTATAGCAAGAATTGCTTATAAATGGAATAATGATGAAGAAACTGTTATAGATGGAAACAATAGAAAAAATATATCAGAGAAAATAGACTTAATAGGTGGAGAAAACACATTAACAGTTACAATAGCAGAAGAAAATGGACAATCAGTAACATACGAAAAGAAATACCAAGTTGGAAATATTCCAGTTATAAAATTAGAAGCTGTATCAAATGGAGTAAAACTAACAGCAACAAGTGAGGCAAAGATTGAAAACATCGTTTATAATTGGGATGAAGGAGAAGAGCAAAAAATAGAAGTTGGAAACACATCATATGAAGGAATAATAAATGCTCCAAAAGGAAAACATATATTAAATATAAAAGTCGTCGATGAAAATAAAATGGAAGCTAAAAAAGAGCAAGAAGTAGTTGGAGATACAGAACCAACAGTAACAGTTAAACCACAATTTGTTGATGGAAAAGTTGCATTTGTAATAGAAGCATCAGATGATGAAAAATTAGAAAAGATAGAAATAACACACAATGGTGGTGCAAAGCAAACGGAAGAAATTAATGGCACAACATATCACAAAGATATAATAATGACAACAGGAGAAACAAACACATTAATAGTAACAGCAACAAACCTAAATGGATTAACAAAAACGGTAAGAGTAAAATTCGATAATAAATAGGGAGAAAAGACATGATACAAGAAATATATATAATTGATGATGACGAATCATCATTGCCGGTATTTGAAAAATTATTTATAGAAGAAAAAGATTTTAAATTTATAGGAGTAAAAACAGAACAAATAGATATAGCATTAAAAAATATACCATTTTTAATAGTAATAAATGAAGATGCGATAGATAGAGATGTTGTGGGATTATGCAAAAAAATAAGAACTGACGAAGACAATCAAATAACACCTATAATAATAGTATCATCTAATACAGACAGAAAACATAGAATAGAAGTACTAAAACAATCAGTAGAATACTATATAAAAAAACCAGTAGACGCAGATTATTTATATTATACTATAAAAAATCTGAATAGATTATTAACAATAAATAGAAAGATAAGCCCTTTAACAGGGCTTCCTGGAAATGTACAAATACATGCCGAATTGAAAAAAAGATTATCAAAAGGAGAGTCATTTTCTGTATTATATTTGGATTTGGATAATTTTAAGGCATATAATGATGTATATGGATTTCTAAAGGGTGACCAAATAATCGAATTTACAGCACAAACAATATTAAAATGTGTACATGAATATTTTCCAGAAGACTCGTTTATTGGACATATTGGTGGGGATGATTTTATAGCAGTTGTACCAACAGAGAATGTAGATAATATCTGTCAAGCTGTTATCGCAAATTTTGATAAAAATGTAACGAGATTTTTCACAAAAGATGATTTAGAAAAAGGCTATATAGAAGTAGCAAATAGAAAAGGAATAATGGAACAATTCCCATTAACATCAATTTCAATAGGGGTTGTAATTGTAGAAAAAGGCAGATTTAAAAATATATTAGAGATTGGTGATGTTGGGGCACAAGTAAAGCATGTTGCAAAATCTGTTATGGGAAGTAGCTATGCCATTGACAGAAGACAGACTCATTAGGAGGAATAAGATATAAATGATTACACAAATAGCAATTTTAGTTATATTAATAGGACTGAATGCTTTCTTCGCAGCAAGTGAGATAGCATTTATAGCACTTAATGATACCAAAATAGAAAAACAAGCAAAAGAAGGAAATAAAAAAGCTAAACAAATAGAAAAAATGTTAGAGACGCCAAGTAAATTCCTATCAACAATACAGATAGGAATTACATTGGCTGGTTTTTTATCAAGTGCATTTGCTTCAGACGCGTTTGCATCTAAATTAGCACCGGTATTAAATAATATGATACCAATTGGAATTAATATCTGGCAAAATATTTCAATACTAATAATTACAATAATATTGTCATTTTTTACAATTGTTTTTGGTGAATTGGTACCAAAAAGACTAGCAATGAAACACTACGAAAAAATAGCATTTGCAACAATTGGAATAATAAGAACAATATCAATTATCACAGCACCTTTTGTAAAGTTACTTTCAGTTACAACAAATGCGATTTCTAAAATATTTGGAGTTGGTGAAAACGAAGAGGAGATAGTTACAGAAGAAGAAATTAAAATGATGGTTGACCAAGGAAAAGAAGATGGAACAATACAAGAAGATGAAAAAGAATATATAAATAATGTTTTTGAATTCAATGACATTGTGGCTTCTGAAATAATGACACATAGAACTGATATGTTTGCAGTAGATATTAATACAGGAGCAAATGAATTGTTAGAAGAAATAATAAAAGATGACTGCAAACACAGTAGAATACCGGTTTATGATGAGACTGTTGATGAAATAAAAGGAATTTTATATGTGAAAGACATAATAAAAAATATTGGTAAAAAAACATTTAAAATAAAAAACATAATGAAAGAAGCTTATTTTGTGTCACAAAACAAGTTAATAAATGAACTTTTTAAAGAAATGCAAAAAAATAAAAAACAAATGGCAATTGTAGTAGATGAGTATGGTGGAACAGCAGGATTAATAACAATGGAAGACATATTAGAAGAAATTGTTGGAGATATATTTGATGAATATGATGAGTTTGAAGAAGAATATGAAAAGATAGATGATAAAACATATATAATATCTGGAAAAATGCCAATATATGATGTTAATAAATTGTTAAATTCAAATATACCAGAAGGAGATTATGATACATTATCAGGTTATTTACAAGAAGAATTAGGAAGAATACCAACTGATGAAGAAAATCCTATTATTGAGACAAAAGAATTAACATTTAAAATAGAAAAATATGAAGATAAAAGAATTATAAAAGTGAAAATATGTAAAAATCAAACAGAGGAGTAAACATAACTTTACAAAAATGTAAAAGTGTGGTACAATTAATGAGTAACTCGTATTTTGCAAAGAAATTTTCTATGTTATCTATTAATAAGGACACAGGAGGAAAAATGCATATGACACTTAATGAAAAAAATGCAAAAATGAGACGCAAACTCATTAAAAGTAAGGAGCTTTATGAATATAATAAAGCAATAGTTTATGGGACGATAACTAAGGAATTTGAACCATGTTATGAGGTTGATGGACATAAGTTTTATCGGTCGGAAATAAGCTCAAAAAGAAAAAGTACAGCAAAAGATATATTCCCAATAATTGTATCCAGTACAGTAATCAAACACGATACAAAGAGCTGGCAGGGAAAACAAGTTGAAGTGCAAGGAACACTGAGGGCATTTTGCAAAGTTTGTAATGATGGCAAAAGTCATTTGATTTTTTTCTTATTGGTAAAAAAGATGGAAATTTATGAGCCAGAAGAAAGTATGGAGTCAAACGATAATTTAATCTATCTAGAAGGTTACTTATGCAAAGCTCCAGTGTTCAGAGAAACGCCAGCAGGAATAAGAATTACAGAGCTAAAAATTGCTGTAAACAGAATGAATGGAAATACAGATTATATTCCATGCGTTGCGTGGAATGAGGACGCTTGTTGGGCACAAACTTTGACAATGGGTGATGAGGTAACTATTTTTGGAAGAATTCAAAGCCGAGAATATTTCAAAAAGGATTATCCAAATTCAGAGACAGGAAAAAATAAAACAACATATGAAATATCAGTATTAAGTATCAGGAGGAGAAAATGTAGTAGATAAAACATAGGAAGATTCAATGCAATGGCAATAGTTTGATTAAACTATTGCCTATTGCAATTATAGTAAAAAGGGGGATATTAATATGTATAATCGAATTTCTATAGTTGGTGGCTCTGGCACTGGAAAAAGTACATTATGTGATATTTTAGCTAAGAAATTAAATCTTCCAGCAATACACTTAGATGCTATTAATTTTGAAGCAAATTGGGTAGAAATTGATAAAAACAAAAGAGATAAAATAATAAATGAAAGAGCAAATGAAGATAAATGGATTATAGATGGAAATTATAGTAAAACTTTAAAAGAACGTTTCGACAGAGCAGACTTAATAATCTGGTTAGATTATTCAACATATGCTCAAGTTAAAGGAATTTTTAACCGAATTTTAAAGAATTATGGAAAGGAAAAGACAGAGATTCCAGGATGTAAAGAACGATTTAATTTTACATTTTTTAAATATGTTATTACATATAATAAAAAGAAGAGACATATAATTGTAGATAATTTGAATGGTATCCCAGAAGATAAAGTACTGATATTTAAGAAAAGAAAAGCTCTAAATAAGTGGCTTGAAGAATTAAGATAATAGATACTAGGCATGTGAAACAGATAAATAAGATTATTTACTACATTAAACAAAAATATTTAATAATTTTTATGGAAAGGGATAATATGAAATTTATAATAATAACTGGACCACAGGCGGTAGGAAAAATGACAGTAGGACAAGAGTTAGTAAAAATTACAAACTTAAAATTATTACATAATCATATGACAATAGAAGTATTAACAAAAATATTTGATTATAGTAGAGATTCATTTAGAAAATTGAATGAAGAATTCAGAATGCAAATATTTAAAGAATTTGCAAAGAGTGAAGAAGAAGGTATAATATTTACTACTACGTGGGACTTTGATGATAAAGAAGAATGGAATAGAATTTATAAATATATCCAAATATTTAAAGATAATAATGCAGAAATCTATATTGTTGAACTAGAGGCAAACTTAGAAGAACGATTAAAAAGAAATAAAATGGAAAATAGACTTCTAAATAAGCCATCAAAGAGAAATCTAGAATGGAGTGAGAAAGACTTATTAAAATCAGTAGAAAAATATAGATTTAATTCAAAAGAAAATGAAATAAAAGAGAAAAATTACTTAAGAATTGATAACACAAATTTAAATGCTAATGTTGTAGCCGAAATGATAAAGAATAGGTTTAAATTATAATAAAATTTAAAGGCTTAGTATAAACAAAGGAACGAGAAATAGAAGAAAGCGAAATAAGAACAAAAACTTTAAAGAAATCATAAAAAAGAAAAAATCTCATACAATTATAAAAAAAGATTGTATAGGGAGTTTTTTATGATAATTTTAAAAAAGAAAAAAATAAGAATAGCAATACTAAGCGTATTTGCTATAATACTCGCAGTAGCGATGTTTAATGATAAAAGGGAAGATGTACCAACAGTATCATTACCTGTATCAGGAAAGACAATAGTAATAGATGCAGGACATGGAAAACCAGATGAAGGGGCGCAAAGCAGTAGAGGAACAACAGAAGCGGAAACTAATTTAAAGATAGCATTAAAATTACAAAATCTACTAGAACAAAGTGGTTCATCAGTTGTACTTACGCGTTCTGATGAAAATGCAATATATGATTTGGATGCCAAGACACTAAAAGAAAAAAAGATATCAGATATTCACAATAGAGTAAAAATAGGAAATGAAAGTTCAGCAGATATATTTGTGTCGATACATTTAAACAAAATACCACAGCAGCAATATGATGGGTGGCAAACATTTTATAATGTGCAAAATGCAGAAGGAAAAAAACTAGCTGTAGCAATTCAAGATAATTTAAATAAGGCAATCGATAAAGAAAACAATAGAGTTGCAAAATCAATAGAAAATGTATACATAGTAAAACATGTTGAAATACCGATGACCATAGTTGAATGTGGTTTTTTATCAAATCCAGAAGAAGAGAAAAAATTATTAGAAGATGAGTATCAAAATAGACTGGCATGGGGCATATATAATGGTATAGTAGACTATTTTTATCAGTAACCTTTTTATAATAATTTAAAATAAAATATTATTCTATAACATAATATTACAAAAATACTGTAACCTTACGGAGACAGTATTTTTTTATGTAAAAAATGTGTGAAATTTGTGGAAATAGATTGACTTTTTGACAGTTTCATTGTATTATATTAGTTGTAAAAACTAGGATTTTAAGTTCGACAGAAATATCCTAAGGAGGAAGAATATGGGAGAAGTTATAGTTATAACATCAGGAAAAGGTGGAGTTGGAAAAACAACAACAACAGCAAATTTAGGTTCAAGTTTAGCATTAGAAGGAAAAAAAGTAGCATTAATAGATACTGATATCGGACTTCGTAATTTAGATGTTGTAATGGGACTAGAAAATAGAATAGTATATGACATAGTAGATGTTGTTGAAGGAAAATGTAAATTAAGACAAGCATTAATAAAAGATAAAAGATTTAAAGAATTATATTTATTACCAGCTGCACAAACAAGAGACAAAAGTGCAGTAAACGAAGAACAAATGAAAGAACTAACAAGCAAATTAAAAGAAGAATTTGACTATATACTTGTAGACTGTCCTGCTGGAATAGAGCAAGGATTTAAAAATGCCATAGCAGGAGCGGATAGAGCTATAGTTGTAACAACAGCAGAAATATCTTCAATAAGAGATGCAGACAGAATAATAGGACTATTAGAGGCAGCAGAAATTAAAAATCCAGAATTAGTAATAAATAGAATAAGACCTAATATGGTACGTAGAGGAGAAATGATGGATGTAAATGATATAGTTGATTTACTATCTATTGATTTAATAGGAGTAGTACCAGATGATGAATATATAATAACACAAACTAACAAAGGGGAACCAGTAATTCAAAATAGAAAAGCACCATCAGGAAAAGCGTATTTAGAAATTGCTAAAAGAGTATTAGGTGAAAATATAGAAGTAACAATTCCAGGGAAAGAAAAAGGATTTTTTGCAAAATTAAAAAGTCTATTCAGAAAATAAACAAAAGTTGGAGGGTAATAAATAATGTTTGAAAGCATAATGAATTTTTTCAAGAAAATGAGCAAAAAAGAAGAACAAACATTAAAATCTAAAGATGCCGCAAAAGAAAGATTACATTTGGTATTAATGCAAGATAGAGCCAATGTATCTGCTGACTTTTTAGATTTGATGAAACAAGAAATAATAGAAGTAATAAAAAAATACATAGACATAGATGAAAGTGCAATGGATGTAAGACTGACAAACAAAGAAAATGGAGATGGAAGCAATGGAGCACCAGCACTATATGCAAATATCCCTATCTTAAATATAAAAGATGAAGTAAGACAAACAGCACAAGTAAAAGATAGCGAAAAAGAAGAACCAAAAAAGGAAAAAAATGAGCAAGAAGAAAAAGAAAGCAGGGAAGAAGAAAATAAAGTAGAAGAAAGAAACAATACAAAAGAAGAAGCTAAAGAAGAAACTAAAAAAGTAGAAAAGCAGACCCAAAAAACTAAAGATAAAAAAAATCTATAAAAAAGAGTGATTAAATGAATGTAAGAAATTTTAAAAAAATAGAATGGTGGATACCAATATGTGCAATTATATTGTGTGGAATTGGATTAATAGCATTATTTTCAGCATCATATGATTCGGGTTTAGAGGAATTTAAAAAACAAATTGTTTGGATGGGGATAAGCATTGGAATTATGATTGTCACTATGCTAATAGATTATAATGTTCTGGTAAAGTTATCTCCTATATTATATGGAATAGCAATAATATCGGTAATAGCAGTATTATTTACCAAACCAATAAGTGGAGCAAGAAGTTGGTTTGTAATTGGAAATGATTTATTTTCATTCCAACCAGCAGAAACAGCAAAAGTATTTGTAATATTATTTTTAGCATATGTGATATCTACAATACAAAAAAATGGTAGAAATGAAATAAACAAAATACCTAAGTTAGCATTAATATTGTTAGCGATAGCAGTACCAGTATTATTAATAATAGTAGAACCTGATTATGGAACTGCAACTGCATATATAGTTTCATTTTTATTAATGATATTTGTTGCTGGAATAGATAGAAAATATATAATAACAGCATTTGCAGTAATAATAATAGTAGTACCATTAATCTATAATTTTGTGTTGCCACAACATGCAAAATCCAGAATAGATACATTTTTACACCCTGAATCAGATCCGAGAGGAGCAGGATATAATATTTTACAATCCAAACTCGCAATCGGAGCAGGTGAAATTACAGGAATGGGAGTTTTAAAAGGTAACCAAACACAATTAGGATATTTATATCCAAAGTCAACAGACTTTATATTTTCTGTAATTGGGGAAGAAATGGGATTTGTAATTGCATGTTCAGTTATAATTTTAAATATAATAATAATTACAAAGTCTATTCAAGTGGCAAAAGGGATTAAAGATGACGCAGGGGCGTATGTAGCAGCAGGAATTGCTGGAATATTTTTATTCCATACATTAGAAAACATTGGGATGACAATGGGATTGCTTCCAATTACAGGTGTACCACTATTATTTGTAAGTTATGGACGGAAGTTCAATGATGACAAGCTTTTTATGTCTTGGAATTTTATTGAACATTAGTAGTCAAAGAAAAAGAGGAATGTTTAATAAATAGGAGCAATAGAATGTACTTAAAAAAATTAAAAATAGGAAATGTAGAATTAGAAAACAATTTAATATTAGCTCCAATGGCAGGTGTAACAGACCTGCCTTTTAGACGTATAGTAGAAAAATTTAATCCTGGACTTGTATGCACAGAAATGGTAAGTTCAAAAGCATTATTATATGGAGATGAAAAAACGAAAGGACTATTAAAAACAGATGGAGAAAAAAGACCAATAAGTATGCAAATATTTGGAAGTGACATCGAATCAATGAAATATGCAGCTCAATATGTTAGTAAATTGGCAGATATTCTAGATATAAATATGGGATGTCCTGCTCCTAAAGTAGTAAAAAATGGAGATGGAAGCAAATTATTGCTTGATTTAGAAAAAGCAGAAAAAATAATAAAAGCAGTAGTAGAAAAATCTAGTGTACCAGTAACTTTGAAATTTAGAAAAGGTTGGGACAATGAACATATAGTTGCATGTGAATTAGCACAAATAGCAGAAAAGAACGGAATTTCAGCAATTACAATTCATGGAAGAACACGCACAGAGTTTTATACAGGTCATGCTGATTGGGATATAATCAAAAAAGTTAAAGAATCAGTAAATATTCCAGTGATAGGAAATGGAGACATAATAGATGAAGAATCAGCAAAAAAAATGTTTGAACAAACTGGTGTTGATGCAATAATGATTGGTAGAGGTACAATGGGAAATCCATGGATATTTAAACAAATTCAACATTATTTAGAAACAGGTGAAAAACTTTCTAAGCCTTCTAATCAAGAAAAGTATGAAATATTAAAAGAACACATTGAATTTGATATTGCGTATAAAGGTGAAGGTGTTGCACTTAATGAAATGAGAAAGCACATTAGTTGGTATACTAAAAATATGCCGGATTCTAGTTCATTCAGAAATGAAATAAATCATATAACAACTAAAGAAGAATTATTACAAAAAATAGAAAACTATTTTTTATAGTAGATATAGTTATATTTTATTTTCAAAGTAATACATATACTTTAGGAGGTTATGTATGAAAAAGAAATATTGGATTATGTTATTGTTAATAGTGCTTATGGTTTGTGGAATATTTTTTTACAAAAATAGGGTTAAAAAATTTAAAATAGGAAATAATAAAACTAGTCAAGAAATTGTAGATTATATTTTAAATATTAGTTCATATGAAGTGAATGTAACAGTCAATGTAACCAGTAATAAGAACAACAACAAATATATATTAAAACAAACATATCAAGATAAAAGCAAAAGTACACAAGAAGTAATTGAACCAAGCAATATAGCAGGAGTAAAAATAGAAAATGATGGAACAAATATCAAAATAGAAAACAGCCAATTAGATTTAACAACGATTTTAGAAAATTATAATTATTTAGGAAGCAATTGTTTAGATTTAAGTAGTTTTATAGAAGATTACAAAACAGATGAAAAATCTCAATATAAAGAATCCGAAAATGAAATAATAATGAAAACAAAAAATAAAATATTACATATAAACAAAGAAACACACAATCCAACGCAAATGGAGATAAAGGACAACAAACAAAAAACGACAATTTACATATTATATAATGAGGTAAAGGTAAATAGTACGCAATAAAACTAGAAACTTTTACGAAATATATAGATGTAAATTACTATTGACTTTACTTCGAACTAATAAAAATATACGAAACTATAGACTTAAAAAATGTAGGTTTTGGGAGTGAAGAAGATGGTAGTAAAAAGAGGAGACATGTTTTATGCAGATTTAAGTCCTGTTGTGGGCTCAGAACAAGGAGGAATAAGGCCAGTATTAATAATACAAAATGATTTAGGAAACAAATACAGTCCAACTGTTATTGCAGCAGCCATAACATCCCAAACAAATAAAGCAAAATTACCAACACATATAGAACTAGGAGAAAATACAAGTGGACTTAAGAGCAATTCAGTAGTTCTTACTGAGCAAATAAGAACAATAGATAAAAGCAGATTAAAAGAAAAAATAGGGCATATAGAAGATAATCATATAATTAACCAATTAAACAATGCGCTTGGCGTAAGTTTCGGATTAGGAAATGGTCAATAGGGAAGAAAGCTTCTCTTTGATCATTTTTATTTTGCACGGAAAAAAAGCGTTCTCAGATGTGCAATGCACGGAAAAAAAGCGATCTCACGTGTGCAAAAGACTTGAAAAAAAATAATAGTTGTGGTTTAATATAAAAAAATGTGCGGAGGATAAAAAATGATTAATTTATTTTTGATAAAAAACAAACTAAAAAACAAGACGAATATACAAAACAATAATAATGAAATTATAGAAAAATACAAAAGAATTGCACAAAGCGGAAATGAAGAAGTAATAAAAGAGTTTTACACAAATATTGAAAAAGGTTTAACGGAAAAAGAAGCAGAGCAAAGGTTAGAAAAAGATGGAGAGAATATAGTTATCAAAGAAGAGGAGCATTCATGGTTTTACTTTTTCATAAATTCGTTTAAAGATAAATTTATATTGATACTAGTAATTTTAGCTATAATAAATCAATTAGTATCAAGTGATAATATTGGAACAATCATAATATTTGCAATTGGATTTGTAAGTGCGATGATTAGATTTATACAAGACTATTCGACCTATAAATTTAATCAGAAATTAAAAAGTCAATTGTTTTCTAATGCAACAGTTGTTAGAAATGGAAGAGAGAAAATTATAAAAACTGAAAAAGTTGTAAAAGGAGATATAATACACTTAAATGCTGGGGCGATAATTCCAGCAGATGTGATGATAGTAGAAAATAGAGACTTGTTTTTGAATCAGTCAGTATTTACTGGAGAAAGTGCTCCAGTAGAAAAAACAGAGAAATATGCAGATACAAATGAAATTTTTTCATTGTCAAACATTTGCTTAATGGGAACAAGTGTAATAAGTGGAAAAGCAACAGCTGTTGTAATTAATACAGGATTTTCTACATATCTAGGAAGCATGGGAAAACAAATAAATAGTAAAAAAGAAATAACAAATTTTGAAAGAGGAATGAACAATATAACAAAATTACTAATAAGATATATGGTTGTTGTATCAATAGCGGTATTTGTTATTTATGCATTTATACGTAAAGATGTATTAGAAGCAATTTTGTTTGCATTATCAGTAGCAGTAGGAATTACACCAACAATGTTACCTATGATTGTCAATGTAAATCTAACTAAGGGAACCAAAACACTAGCTAAGAAGAAAACATTAGTAAAAAATATCCAGTCAATCCAAAACTTGGGCGCAATAGATATTTTGTGCACAGATAAAACAGGAACTTTAACATTAGACAAAATAATATTACAAAAATATATTAATGTTGAAGGAAAAGAAGACCTATCAATATTAGAATATGCATTTTTGAATAGTTACTACGGAACTGGGATGAAAAATCTAGTAGATAGGGCAGTTATAGCATATGGTAATCAACATCAAATAAAAGATAAAATAGCAGATTATGAGAAGGTTGATGAAATACCATTTGACTATACTAGAAAAAAGATGAGTGTTGTAGTAGAACATGAGGGACATTACAGAATAATCACAAAAGGGGCGTTAGAAGAGGTACTAAAAAGTTGTACAACAGTTAAAATTAATAATCAGCATGAACCATTAACACAAGAATTAATAGAAAACATAAATACAAATGCACAGAAACTAGCAAAGCAGGGAATGCAAGTAATAGCATTAGCATCTAAAAGAGAATATTCTGGGAAAAATGTATTTAATGAATTAGATGAAAGTGAAATGGTATTTATAGGATTTGTTGCATTTTTAGATCCACCAAAAAAAGAAGTTAAAGGAACAATAAAAAAATTAAAAGAATATGGAGTTACAACAAAAATTTTAACAGGTGACAATCAATATACAACAGAAAATATATGCAATTTAGTAGGAATCGAAAATAAAAAAGTTCTTATTGGTGCAGAAGTAGACAAAATGACTGATAAGGAATTGGCAAAAGAAGTTGAAGAAGTTAATGTATTTGCAAGAATGAATCCATTACAAAAAGAAAGAATAATAAAAACTTTAAAGAAAAATGGACATGTTGTAGGATATATGGGAGATGGAGTAAATGATGCACCATCACTACATAATGCAGATGTTGGAATATGTGTAAATACTGCAACAGATATAGCAAAAGAAGCAAGTGATATTATCTTATTAGAAAAAAGCTTAAAAGTTATTTTTAATGGTGTAATAGAAGGAAGAAAAGTATATGGAAACATTATAAAATATATGAAAATGGCTTTAAGCTCAGACTTTGGAGATGTTTTTAGTATTTTCATAGCAAGTATATTTTTACCTTTTTTACCATTACTACCAATTCAAATGCTTATACAAGACTTTTTATATGACTTTTCACAAATTGCAATTCCATATGATAATGTAGACAAAGAATTCTTGTTGAAACCTAAAAAGTGGGATACTAAAGGATTAGGAACATTTATGAATGTAATGGGACCTGTAAGTTCAATAATAGATGTATTTGCATTTTTAGCATTCTGGTTTATACTAGGATACAATGGAGTAGCATATGAAACATATTTCCAAACAGCATGGTTTGTAGAATGTTTAATCAGTGAAACACTAATTATTCATTTTGTACGTACAGCAAAAATACCATTCGTACAATCTAAGCCAAGTCCAATGTTGTTTGTGCTTACTATGGTAACAATAATTGGAACTATATTAGCACCTATAGTACTACATAATGTAACTGCATTCCATTTTGAAATATTGCCACTAAAATATTACGGAATAATAGCAGGACTTACTGTATTATATGTGGTTTTAGTTCAAATTGTAAAAAAGATATATATCAAAAAAATTGGAGAGTGGCTATAAAAAAAGCGGAGATTGATAATAGAAATTATTAATCTCCGCTTTTTGAGGATAGATAAGGCAAAACTTCGCCAAGAATTTTTCCGCCAACAGGAGCTGCTACACCACCACCTTGATGACCACCTTCTCCAGTAGGATTATACAAGGTTATTAATAATACAATACTTGGATTATCAGTTTCAGCAACACCACAAAAAGAAGTGACATATTTACCTGTGTTAACACCATCTTCAGAAGTACCAGTTTTCCCACCAACTTGATAGCCATCAACTCTAGCATTTTTTCCAGTTCCCTCAGAAACAACACTATTCATCATACTAAGCACTTTTTTTGCGTTTTCTTTAGAAATAATTTGTTCGCCTGTTTCAATAGGTAAATCAGTTATTTCACCAGAGGCACTATTTTGAATACTTTTTACAATACGAGGCTTTATATAAATGCCTTCATTAGCAATAGAAGATACAGCTGTAATCATTTGAAGAGGAGTAATTTCAAATCTTTGTCCAAAACTTATTGTTGCTAATTCGACAGGACCTGCTTTTTCTTCTTTAACGAAGATACTATTTGCTTCACCTGGAAGATGAATTCCGGTTTTAGAGAACAAGCCAAATTTTCGTAAATATTCATAATATTTAGTAACTCCTATTTTTTGACCAAGACCTATAAAAACAGGGTTACAGGAATTCATTAAAGCCAATCTTAAACTTTCAGAACCATGAGGTCTATAATATCTCCAACATTTAATTCTTGTACCTGCAACTTCAATTGCACCTGTGCAACAAAATTGTCCTTGCTGGTCAATGTCAGTAACTAAACCTTCTTGAAGAGCAGCAGAAGCGGTTACAGTTTTAAAAACAGAACCAGGTTCATATGTGTCAGAAATTGTTTTGTTTCTCCATATACCTTGTAATGCAGCTGTTTTACTAGCCGCATCGAGAGAAGTCCAGGTAGCTTTAAGCTCGTCAGAATAAGGCTCGTAAGGAGTATTTAGGTTATAACTTGGATAATTGGCCATTGCCAAAATATCTCCATTTCTAGGATTCATTGCAACAATACTACCACCATCTGTACAAATATTATCAATACAAGCTTCTTCTAAATATTTTTCAACAATGGATTGAATTGTCATATCAATTGTTAAAATTAGGTTATTTCCATCAGTAGCAGCAACATAATTTTCTTCACCAAGACTGATTCCAGAAGCATTTGTCTGGCGATTGATTTTTCCGTTTGTGCCTTTTAATTGACTATCATACTTAGCTTCAATGCCATCTAAACCTTGATTATCACTACCACAAAAACCGATAACTTGAGAAGCTAGAGAGCCATAAGGATAATACCTTTTAGAGTCTCCATCAATATTTATACCAGTAGTTATACCATTAGTATCCATCCAATTTCTTAATTCATCAGCTTTAGACTTATCAACTTTTTTCACAATACTTTCAATTGAACTTCTTTTGTGAACTTTTTTCGATATTTTTTCATAGTCAAGTTCAAAAATATCACATAAGGCATGAGCAACTTTGTCTTTGATTTCTTGTGGAATGTTAGTTGGATTAATGCTTATAGATTCAACACTTGAGTTTTCTGCTAAAATATATTTTCCAGTACTATCATAAATAGTCCCTCTTTTAGCGGTTATACTTCTACTTTGAGATTGTTGTTCCCAAGCTTTTTCACTTAATTCTGCTCCCCATACAAACTGAATATACGCTAGTCGAACTGTGAACAATATAAAAATTATAAAAACTATAAATAATGCGTTTTTCATTTTCTTTTTATTACTTAAAGAAATAGATATAAAATTTTGCATAAAATCACCTATCATAAGTTTATGAAAGGTTAAGAAATCTATGCTGAATAAATGGAAAAAAATGGTATTGACAAAAATCGAAAAATGGTGTTGACAAAAATCGAAAAATGGTGTAAAAAATATATGTAAGCAAAAATATAAAAATAGTTTTTGGGGGTGATATTATGAGTAAAAATAGCGCAAAAGTAGTAGGTTTAGTATTATTAATAGCAGTATTGTTAGTTGCAATTGGATATGCAGCAATTACAACAGTACAATTAAGAATTAATGGTAATGCAAATGCAACTGCAAATCAAGACAATTTTACAGTAAGATTTTCTGGAACACCAACAGTTTCTGATGCTGATAAAGTAGATGCTACATTAAATCCAGGTGACCAATTAAAAGCAACAATGAATGTTTCAAAATTATCAGCAAAAGGTGATACAGCAACAGCAACTTATACAATTGAAAATACAAGTGCTGACTTATCAGCTGTATTATCAGCAACTACAACAAATTCAAATACAGAATATTTTAAGGTAACACAAAATATTGCAAAAGCAACAATAGGTCATGGAGAAACAACAACAATAACAGTAACAGTTGAACTAATAAAAACACCTATAATAGATGGTATAGAATCAACAATAGGTGTAATAATTGATGCAAATCCACAACAACCTAATGCTTAAGAAGTAAACAAAAGTTAAAAGGAGGAAAGATGAAGAGTGAAAAAATAAAAATATATGTAATAGAAATTGCACTAATAATATTCTTCCTTTTAGCTATGATATTTAACAAAGTAATAACAAGACAAATATTAGCGATAGTATTATTAGTGTTTATGGGAATAACTACGTTACTTATAAAAACGTATAAAATGGATCTTACTAATAAAAGGCAGATTATACTTTTATTAACTGGAATAGGAGTAATATATGTAGCTGTATTATATTTAATAGGAATATTTGCAGGATTTTATAATGCCACAGTAAAATTAAGTTTGTGGTCAATATGGAAATATATTATACCATATATAGTAATAATAATATCATCAGAAATGATAAGGAAAAAAATAGTATTAAAAGAGGATAAAATTTCAAAAATAATAATATTAGTGATAATGGTAATGTTAGACGTAATATTAACTACTAATATATATAATTTGAATACTGCCAAAGACTATTTTACATTAGTAAGTTTTGTTATATTTGCATCAATTGCAAATAATCTATTATTTAACTATATAGAAATACAATATAGAAATGCAAAAGCAATTATAATTTATAGAATAATAACAACAGTATATGTATATGTATTTCCAATAATTCCAGACCTTTACATTTTTCTAGAATCTATCATAAAAATGGTAGTTCCATATATCATATATATTATTTTAGAAAATGTATATTCAAAACAAAAATTAGTAGTTACAATAGAAACACGAAAGAAAGAAAGAATAATAAGTACAATAGTGTGTATTATAACAGTAATTATAGTTATGCTTATAAGTTGCAAGTTTAAATACGGAGTTTTAGTAATAGGATCAGGAAGTATGACTGGAACAATAAATAAAGGTGATATAATTTTATATGAAAAATATAAAAATACTGATGACATAAAAGTTGGAAATATTATTGTATTTTATGAAGACGATATAAAAGTTATTCATAGAATAATAGATCAAAAATTAATGGGTGAAGAAACAAGATATTATACCAAAGGTGATGCAAATCAAAAGCAAGATGAGGGCTACAGAGAAACAAAAGATATTATTGGACAAGTGAAAGCAAGAATTCCTTACATGGGATGGTTCACATTATGGATAAACGATTGGAGGAAATAATTTATGAGTGAAAGTACGCAATACATTGCAAGAAAACATCAAAGAAAGAGAAGAATACATAAAATAAAGTTGGCTGTATCAAGCATAATTCTAATGTTAATAGGAAGTATATTAATAGCAACAAATTTTATGCTAAACAAAAATGAATATAATGGATATAAAGAAAAAGCAAATGTTAATTACAAAGTAAATTTAAAGGAAAATGATTTTTATTCAGAAAATTATTTAGATGAAAAAAGTACTGTAATAGCAAGTTTGATAAAAGATATAGATGTAGACTTTAAATATAATATGAATTTAGATCAAAGTCAAAATTATGAATATAGCTATAAGATAGTTGCTAAAACTACTGTAAAAGAAAATTCAAGATCTAATTCAATATATGAAACAACAGATGAATTAGTATCAGAATATAATCAACAAGCAGAAAACAAAAAATTAGAAATAGCAGAAAGTGTAAATGTTAACTACAACGAATATAATGAAAAAATAAACAAATTTATTGATTTATATCGTTTGGATAATATAACAAGTACTTTAGACTTAGAAATGTATGTATATGTTATAAATCCATATGATGGAACACAAATAAATAAAACAAGTAAAGTAGTTACATTAAGCATTCCATTAACAACAAAAACTGTAGATATTTCTATAGATTCAAACTTAGTACAAGATACAGGTAAAATATTAACTAAAGAAAGTGAATATAAAAATCTAGAATATGTATTAGGAATAGGAATTACATTTGCTGTTATAGGATTAATAATCTTTATATTATTTATAAAATATGTTATAGATACAAGAAGTGCAGAAACTATGTATGAACAAGAATTAAAACAAATATTATTTAATTATAAAGCATATATACAAAAATCAAATACTCCAATAGATGAGAAAGGTTATAAAATAATTCAAATAAATACATTTGATGAAATATTAGGATTAAGAGATACAATGCAGGCTCCAATATTAATGTATACAGAAGAAAATGAACTAAGAACTAAATTTACAATTATAAGTGATAAAATTTTATATGTTTATGTTTTGGGTGCACAAGAAATAAGAAATGAATTAAGAGCTAAAAGTGCTGAAAAGAAAGAACGAAAAGAAATATTAAATGAACTCATAAATGAAACAAGGACGATCATTATTTATGAAGCACCACATAAACTGGTAAGAACACTGAAAGAATTAAGAGAAACGCTGGGAAACAGACGGCTGACTCTGT
>ERZ773245.457-NODE-457-length-46301-cov-18.275678_pt1 | contig 46301 bp, 38 predicted proteins | sample MGYA00580988_ERZ773245 | MGnify/ENA primary metagenome ERZ773245 (study PRJEB29015, sample SAMEA2737792) | human gut metagenome | biome: human gut; feature: human-associated habitat; material: faeces | place: China | collected 2012 ... | reverse complement strand
GCATTTTGGCAACGCAGATGCCGTGCCGCAGCCGCCGAAGCGGTGCTTAAGCCGTTAGGCGGGAATTGTGCGGTATTGCCTTAGGACGTCCTTGCCTCCCTCGCAGAGTTGGCCAAGGGAATGTTCCCTACACCATATCCGTCTGCCTGGACACCGACAGCACGATGCCCATCTCCCCCAGCAGCATCAATAAGCTGGTGCCGCCCGACGAGAAAAACGGCAGGCTGATGCCGGTGTTCGGGATCGTGTTCGTCACAACGGCCATGTTCAGAATCGCCTGCAGCGTGACCTGCACGACGAACCCGACGACGAGCAGTGCGCCGAACTTATCCCGCGCGCGCACCGCAATCGACATGCCGCGCAAGAGCAGCAGCAAAAACAGCGCCACGACCAGCGCCGCCCCGATAAAACCAAGCTCCTCACACAAAATCGAAAAAATAAAGTCGTTCTGCGGCTCCGGCACGTACAGATATTTCTGTCGGCTGTTGCCCAGCCCCAGCCCGGCCAGTCCGCCCGACGCAATGGCGTAGAGGCTCTGGATCGTCTGGTGACCTTCGCCCAGCGGGTCGGCAAAGGGGTCGCGCCACGACGCGAGCCGGTCCGTGGCGTAGGGCACCAGCTCCGGCAGCGCAATGACCGCCGCCGCAATGGCCGCCGCGCCCAGCCCCCCGGCCAGCCCGAACCAGTGCAGCCCTGTGCCGCCCACAAACATCAGCACTGCGCCGATGGACAGGATCAGCAGCGTGCCGGACAGGTGCGGCTCCAGCAGCATGAGCACCGTGACGACCCCCAGAATCAACGCGAACGGCACAACGCCTGTGGAAAACGACTTCATCCTGTCGTGATTCAGTGAGATGATATGCGAGAACACCAGCACAATCGAGAATTTTGCGATTTCACTGGGCTGCAGCGTGCCCAGCCCCGGCAGCACGATCCACCGCTTGCAGCCGTTGTACTCCGGCATGAAAAGCACGATGGCAAGCAAAAGCAGCGAGATCCCCAGCATCGGCCAGGCCAGCCTGTGCCAGACGTGGTAGTCCACCAGACTGGCCGCGTACATAGCCAGCACGCCCAGCGCCGCAAACAGCAGCTGCGGGCGGATGTAGGTGTAGGCGTCGCCGCGGCGGTAGAGCGCCACCGCGTACCCCGCGGAGAACAGCATGATGAGCCCGTAGCTCAACAACAGCAGCAAGATCAGCAGAAACGGTATGTCGAATGTCGGCAGCGATGCCGCCCGCGCCCGAATCCTTTGTACAAGTGCAGCCATAACAAAGCCCCCTGCGCAGAGTGTACGCAGGGGGCGGCGGGTTTATGCTTTTGTCAGCGGTTCAAATCAAGGCTCAGCATCGTGTAGCCGTTGGCGCCGTTCTGGATGCTCTGGGCGCTGGCCTCATAGCAGGCCTGCAGGACCTCCATGTTGGGCTGGGGCGCGTCCGGGTCGGTGATGGTCCCGGTGGCAAGGGCCTCGTTATAATTCTCAATAACCTGGGCACAGATGCGGCGGCGATCCCGCAGCGGTGTCAGCAGGTTGGCCATCCACTGCTGGTACATGCCGTGGTAGTCGCTGCCGTGGTCAGCAAACAGAAAGTAATATTCCTGCTCGACCTCCATGGGCGACGCCTGGCGGCTGTAGAAATCCCCCAGTGCCATGCGCTTTTTATCGGTGGAGTATTGCAGGATGTCCGACAGTCCATTGGGGAAAAGCTCTGGGTGCCGAATCCATTTGGAGTACGGCTCCACCTGCACTTTTAGCGCATCAAAGACGGCCAGAAAATCCTCAAGCGCGATCTTCATCTCGCCCTTTTCCCATTTCTGGATCGTGCGCTTATCCCGGCCCAGGCGGTCTGCCAGTTCCCGCTGTGAAACACCCGCTGCCTCCCTCGCAGCGGTCATTGCTTCTGCCACACGGCATCGATATGCGGACATAACATCTTCTCTCCCCTCAAAACGCGATTCACCGCCGGAAAAACAGCAAAGCGGCGGTGCAAAATGCGCCGCCAAAATTCCCGGCACTGGTTGTGTACTTTGCACACCGGGATATGCTATATTGTGAAGGGCGGCATCTATAAGTACACTAACACTACCATAATTTTACTCCAGTTACCATTTTTTGTCAATATATTTTGTTATGTAGCATAGCAGGAGTGGGTGAAAATCGTGTATACCTATCGCGTTGTCTGTCAAAAGCTCTCCGCGCCCGAGCTCGGGCCCTACATTACCTACGGCATTCTGGCCGCGCGGGACCTCCGCGGCTGCCAGCAGGTCGTACAGTTTATCTCCGACGTATCGTTGGACCGCGCCCTCGTCGAGGCCCTCGCACGCCGCTGCACCGCCGCCCAGCTCGACCCCTGCCACCTGCTGGACGTGGTCGAGGATGCCATCAGCGGGTAAAGCCTTCCGCCCCCAAAGGCTACGACCAGTGGCGAGGTGCGCCCTTTTGCCGGGTGGCCTATAGCGCAAGGGACACCTCTCACATGCTGTTCCCGGCAAGCGCAGTCCTTGCCCGGGTGTGTTTGCCGTGCGCCTTTTTATGCGGCCACCGCAACTTGCTTGTCAGCTCCTGCTCATACTCCGGCGTGTCAAAAAATCACATTCGTAGTCTATTGAATATCTAGGGGCGGCCATTGGTCGCCCGCCAACTTGGCGCAGCAACGCCTTTTCCGGGTAAGTTTTTTTCACAGGCAAACGGGCACGGGCGAGCAATGCTCGCCCCTACAAAGTTTTTTGACAGTCTGCATACTCAGGGAAGATATAAGGCAACACCGCATAAGCTGACAGTCTACCACGGCGTTGACCACGGCGTGGGGCTGGGCAAGGGTCTTGCCTGTGAGGGCTGGCTGGATGAAGCCGTCCGCTTTTGGACAAGCCAACAAAGCTGACCCCTGCCCTTTTCGGCTCCGGATAAGGATAAAACCACAAGCACACACACGACCAAATTCACGGACATTCCCGTTGAATTTGTGTTGTGTTTACGCTTTTTTTGCGGCGATTCTTGCGCAACAGTTGCGCAAAAACATCAGCAAAACTCTAACAAGTGCTTGGCGGTGTGTATAATAGTTGCCGAAAGCGCTTGTCATTGTGACGAATTCGACAAGTCAAAATTTTGCAATCTGCCAAAAAATCACTTGCTTGAATGTAGCTGTATTGAAATTTTCATCCCAAAGTATTATACTGTTCCTTATAAATAAAAAGGCACACAACAAACATACCGTGTCTTACTTTTCCCGACGTAAGCGCAAATGTTTGCCCATCGGATTATATTCTCAAAAAAGACTGTAAATACAGCTCAGCTTGTGGAAAAAGTCCGTTTCCGGGCCAGATGTGCGCAGCGCATAAAATCGCGCCGAATGGCGCGCGTTCCCCCGATATATCGTGAGAACACACATATATAGAAAAGGAGTCGAAGCAAATGACGAAAGCATTTTCTATCCTGCACCGTGCGGCGGCACTGCTTGTCGCCCTGTGCCTGCTGGTCGGTATGGCTCTGCCGGTTTATGCAGCTGAGGATGAGGCTTTATTTTTTGACGCAGGTTCGGAAACGATTCCGACCATTCCTGCCGCAGACACGTCAAGCGAGGGTGTAGAGCCTGCGCAAGAACCTATTGTATCCGACTTGGAAACGATTCCGGATGAAGGAGATACCCCGCCCACTGCGAACGAGCCGGGAACAGAAGCGGGAGACACGGTAAACAATACAGCAGCGGTTCCGAACAATGACGGCAAAACCCAGGAAGCGGCAGAAAATCAGACTCCCGCCGCCGATACGGACACCGCCCCTGCCGACTCAGCCTTGACGAACAAAACCCCTGCGGACACTTCCGATACGGCTGCCGCGCCAAACCATGCCATCAACGCAGAGGAAGCCACGGCGGCAAAAACCAACACAGAGCAAGATGTTCTTTTTGCTGACGGGGACAACCCCAACGAAGAAGATACTATGCCTGCGGATGATTCGCCTGACAACGATGACGCGAACACACCTGATACGATAGCGGACACCAGTGTATCGACGGGCTTTATTCCCGCAACGGCAACCATTTATTTTGAGGATGACGGCAGATACGATAGTAAATATAACGGAAATCGCACCATGCGTTTCCTTGCGTGCACCGATAGCAAAGCGAACACCTACATAGATAAGGTCATGGAGGATACCGGAAAGACAGTAACCGGCAAAAATGAGGAAAAACACAAAATCTTCCGTGTTACGCTGAATTCTGCGGACTATCCTGCGGGCGGGTTTTATCGAATTATCTTCCAGTATCATGATGGCAATGGCTGGCAAGAAGAAATCAACGCCTTTGGCAATGACAATGTTAGCAATACTGACAAGCTGACAGCGATTGACCTGCTTGCCGGCAAAAAGTTTGTTCGTGAAGGCATTACGAACGGTGGTAATGATGGTAAACATTTCAACCAGAATCAACTATACAACCCCTCCCAATGGACGCGCGTGGAGTACTATTACAAGGGTATGCCGCTTTACTTCAAAAATGCAAGCGACACTGCACTTACCAACGTAACCGCAACATTTTACAAGCTGGAAAACGGTGCCCTGGCACCAACCGACAGCCAAACGATCGGCACGGTGGATGCGGGCAAACTTGCCGCGCAGCAGATCCGGATCCCCAACAATGAGTCGCGGTTTGTAAAATTTACTTGGGGTGACAATGGCCAAAGCGCCCTGTATGATTTCACCACGGACTACACCGAAAACTCCGCCACAGGCGCACAGAAACTGGACTTAACTGCGGCAAATTGCTATGTCTACAACGATACCACAAGCACCTGGGCAAGCGCCGGCGGTGATTTGCTTACCGCGGGCAAAAAAATTTACTTTGACGCCACGCTGTCCGCGTACAGTTATGAGGGCGAAGGTTTACAGCAGTCCGCCATGGGCGACGGCGAAACCATGTACTGCTTCCTGACGAGTTCAGACGGCGCGGTCACACAGCAGCCGATGACACAGGAAAAACCTGACTCCACAGCCGCTGAGCGCAAGCTGTGGTCTTGCGAGATTCCCGGCGATGGAAAAACTTACACCGCGGTGCAATTCTCCGCAACGGATAACCAAAACGCCCCCGCAAAAGACAACAAGACCAGAAAGTACAGCACGGCAGAAATCCCCCCAGCCCTGCAAGAACCCTGCTTCTTTGCTGACGACGGCGACCCGTCGGCCTACACGGGCGGCGAAGGTGTCAACCGTGACGGCTACTGGGGCGAGAAAGCCTCTGTCCGCGATGCCGAAAGCGGCAAAAATACCACCGTTGTGGACATTGATAACAGCGGCACTTTTACCCAACAAAAGGATACAAAGTATATCACCAGCACCCTGTACGATTACTACACCGACTACGAGCTAAACGGCTTGAACCGCGACAGCGCTCCGATCATTGGCGGTTCCCAACGCGGGCTTGTCACTTTTGAGCAGTTTGACCGCGCCCTCAGCAGTGCTTACACGAAAAACGACAATGTCAAATACCCGCTTTACACCGGGCATTTCCAACCGTCAATAGGTGATTGGGGCAACCGCTTTGCTGACGTTGCCGGTGGTATGAAGCTGTATGGTTGGGACAATGTGGGTAGCGACAAATACAACACCTTTATGGCGGTAAACAACTCGGCTTTGGACGATAAGGGTAAAACGCTATCTAAAGACAACAGCAACAACACCTTCGTCTACGACCGCACCTTCCAAGGTCTTGTAGAAAGCAAGACCTCTGACAGTACGGCAAACGGTCTGCCGCTGTTAAGAACCGAGAATTCCGACACAACAAAAGCGCTGGTTGACCCGCACTTTAACGAAGCATTCCTGCAAGGCGACAACAGCTTTAACACCGTGCTGGGCAAGGTGTATAAGGATGTTTCCTTCCCGTTTACAAAGGACGCCGTTTTTAAGAGCAGTACCAACGAAAACGACCCCGAAAAATACGCCCAATATTGGTACTATGACAGCAGCAAAGCCTCGCTGTATCTGAAGCAGGACCAAACCAACGGCAAGTATTATCTGGCATCCCCCGGCAAAGATAGTGACGGCAAACCCATCACGGACGACAACTCAAAAAACATTGATGCAACAGGCGGCCAAGATGGCACCCACGGCTTTTTCCCGTTTAACCAAACAGTTTCCACAGTCGTGGCGTCCCGATACAACTACGGCTTTGGTGCCAAGCTGCAATTTGACTTTACGCTTACAAGTGACGGTCAGGTTGTTGTAGGAAAAGACGCCAGCGGCAAGGACATCGAAGTCCCCATCAAGTTCTTCTTCTCCGGTGACGATGACGTGTGGGTCTACATTGACGGCAAGTTGGTTCTGGATGTCGGCGGTGCGCACGACAAAGCGTCCGGTCTGCTGGAATTTGGCGCGGACAGCACCGTAACCCCCTACGTCAGTTCCAACAAGAACACCACCCAAGACGGTACCATAGTCTACAAGACATACACAGGCACCCCAAAAACCGTCTGCTTCAACGATAAACCTGTCACGTTCAAAAACATGGGTGACCTCATCCACCTGGACAAAGACCGCACCACCCACACCCTGACTATGTTCTATATGGAGCGCGGTATGTGGGAGTCCAACATGGCGGTGGCGTTCAACTTCCCCGACAATAACAAATTGCAGGTTGAAAAGCAGGTCGATCTCAGCAATGTAAACGAAAAGTTCCAAGATTTATTTAAAGGTCAAAAGCTCTTTACCTTTACCCTGCAAAACTTGGCTACGCATTACGGCCCAAAAGCAATCACCAACAGCACCCCCGACCCCGTGGCAGTCGGCAGCGCTTTCTCCGCTAGCAGCAGTGATACTGACAGTACAACCATGGAAAAGGACGATAATCCGCCCGACACAAGCGGAACATACCCTGGTCAAACCGTAAAATGGTACGCCCAAGGGTATGATAAAGGCAGCCAACACCGCAACCTGCGCTACGGCACTATGACGCTGGAAAAACCGCTCAACATCGAAAAACGCGACTATCTGTCCTTTGACGTTTACGCCGTTGGCGGGGACGGTGACGGCGTTCTGTCCACCAACTACCTGTATCTGACCTTGGTGGACAGCAACGACAAGCAAATGGGCTGCGATGCCAACAGTCAAAAGTCCTATCTGAACACCATGCTCAGCGGCAGCGTTGTGATGAAAAACAACCAATGGGTCACGGTCAAGCTGCAGCTGGACAAAATGCCCGGGTATTCGGACTTTGACCTGACCAAACTCACAGAAATCCGCATTGGCGATGACTACGAGCGTACGGTTTACTTCCGCAATTTTGTTTTTACCGCCAAGCCCGTGGCAAACAAAACGGTGGGCTTCTCGGTAGAGCAAGCGGATATCCCGGACTATGGCTCGGCGGGAAGCAATATCTTGAAGCCCGCCAGCGGCGCGATATTTACGTCCAGCATAGCGAGCAGCGGCACGCAGGCGGTGGACACCGATGGCACGTTTGATTTGCAAGACGGCGAAACCGTGACCTTTACGGACCAGTTCCGCTGTGGCAGTTATATCTCGCTGCAAGAGGCGGAAAACACCGCCTTGTACGACACCCGCTGGGAAGTGTACGAGAACGGGACGTTGGTCAACGCAGCGGGGACAAGTCCGTCTGTAAGCGGCACAATCACCACCCCGCTGCAAGGCGACAACACAAACCCGGAGGACGGCAGAACCGAAGCGAGGGACACCACATCAACAGGCAGCAGCTACAACGGCAGCAAGCCCAAAGGCACGAATACGCTGGTGTTCCGCAGTTACGCCGCGCCGGAAGAAGAATTCCCCGAATTGAAGGTCAAGTTCATTAACACCGTCAAGGTCGGTACGCTGGTAATTAAAAAGGAACAGCCGACCGGCGAAACACCGCTGACAGGCAAAAGCTACGAATTTACCGTCACCTTCAGCAACGTTGGCGGTATCGGCTTGGGCAGCGCGGACAGCGTACAACCAATGACCATTACCATTCCAATTGGCGAAAGCAGGGAAATTACCGGCATCCCCGTTGGCACACGCTTCCAGGTAGTTGAAACGCCCGCCGCTGACAGCAGCCTGAAAAGCGTAACCTGTACAGCCACTGACGCAAAGTTCGACGTGGACAATGGCGTGCGCGGCACGGTTACCAGCGATACGACACCCGTCACCGCCACCTTTACCAACACGGCACACCAATTGATGGATATTACGGTGGAAAAGCAGTGGAAGGATGCAAAGGACAAACCGCTGACCGATAAACTGCCGGATATTTGGGTCAAGCTGGAGCGCCGCCATGTGAATGACACAACCGGCGCGTGGCAAGACGTGCCGTCTATGGACGCTGTCGAGCTAAAATACGACTATATGTCCAAAACGTGGACGCACACGTTTAAACGTCTGGACAAGACGGATGTCAACGACGGCAACACCCCCTATGTGTACCGCGTAGCGGAGTGCGCAAGCGATAGCGGCGATTATAAGGCAGAAGGTACGGTTACGATTGGCGCATACACCTACACCGCATCGCAAAAAACCGACACAACCGGCAAAATCACCCTGACCAACAAGCGCACCAACCCGAAATTTGCCCTGAACCTTACCAAAATGGGCATAGACGGTACAACCACTCCCCTGCTGGGCGGTGTGGAGTTCAAGCTGGAAAAGCTGAACGATGACAACACGGCTGAAACAATCGATACGTGCGTGACGAGCAGCGATAGCACGAACCAAGGCAAATGTAGCTTTACGCCCCTGACCCCCGGCAACTACCGCCTGACCGAGACCAAGAGCGCCGAGGGCTACACCCTGCTGGCCGAGCCCATCGAATTTACGCTGACAGCGGACGGGAAGTGCAAACTCAACGGCACGGATTATGACGAGGTAACCCAAGATCCCGCCAGCCGCGTGTACAACATTGCCCTGACTGTTTACAACCGCAAGGGCTTTACCCTGCCGCACACGGGCGCGGACGCACCCAGCCTGTGGCTGCTGATAGGTTTGCCCGCACTGGTGGCTGTGCTGCTGGTGCTGGTGTTCCGATACAATAAGAAAGGGGGCAAACATTCCTGAACCCCCTAAAAAAGTCCTCTACACAAAACAATATAGAAAGAAAGAGGTATGCAACAAGATGAAACTGAAACGTTTATTTACCGCAGTCCTCAGCGCCGCCCTGGCCCTGAGCCTTTGCGCCATGCCCGCCATGGCGGCAGACGACACGACGGCGGCGGGGACGACGCCTAAGACAAGCACAAGCACGATTGACATAGGCCAGAAAGGCTCTATCACCATCTATAAGCGCGCACTGGATGGTACCGTATCAGGCACCGCCGGTGATGGCGAAACGATGACGGCACCGGGTACTGCATTGAAGGATACAGGCTTTACCCTCTATCAGGTCATGAATACACAGCAGTTGCTTGACTACTATAATGATAACCCAACTGACAAGCAGGTAGAAGTTGAGGACTACTTTACTGACTATACTAAAGATAAGACGGCAGCAGGGCTAAAAGAGAAGTATAAGACTCCTTATAGGGAACAAGTGTTTACAAATGCGCAAGGCGTGGCCCAATTCACCGAACTCGATGTCGGTATGTACCTTGTGATTGAAACCCAAGCCCCGCAGGCTGTTACCGTACCCGCGGAGCCGTTCCTGGTTTCGATTCCTATGACCCGCATTGGCGACACGGCAGAGGGTGAGGCCAGTCAAAACCAAAAGCAATGGCTGTATGATGTGACTGTCTACCCCAAAAACAGCATTGCCAAGGGCACGGTAAAACTTGTCAAGCTAGGCAAACAGGGAGATAAAACAACAAAGCTGGCAGACGTCCAATTTACCCTGTACAGGAAAAGTGACACAAAAGATGAATATACTCCGGTACAAACTGCCGATCCCTTGGTAACTGATGCTAACGGCGAAATCGCTTTGAAAGACCTTACCAAAGGCCGCTACTATCTGCAAGAAACAGGTTATACCGCAAATAATGACAAGGGCTATATCCTGAACACCACAGGCAAATTCTACTTTGACATTGACAAAAATGGCAAGGCTGTGGCGGCAACTGACCCTGCCATTACCGATACGAATAAAGTGAGTGACGCAAGCTTTACCATTGACACTACCGGCACTACTTTGACCGTCACGAACTACAAGCCCGACATTGAAAAGACCGTCACCAAGCGCGACGGCACCACAACTGAACATGAAGCGGATTACGGTATTGGCGATGCCGTGCCGTTTACCCTGACTATCAAAGTCCCTGAAAACGTCGCCAGCCTGAAAACCTTCAAGGTTACCGATACCACGGATGTAAAACAGTTGAAACATAATGCAAATCCCGTTACCGTCAAGGGCATTAAGGCTGACGCGGGCAAAACCGAGGTTAAGTTTGAGGAAAACACGGATTATACGCTGAATATTGATACCAACGGAACCATGACGGTTGACTTTGGTGCGAAGAAGAGCGATAAGTTCCAGTCTGTTGCAGGTGGTAAAATCATTATTACCTATACCGCTACCGTTCAGAGTGGTGCAATTGTTGCCGGTGATGGCAACGTGAACACTGCCACAATCGTCTATTCCCGCAAAACCGGCACTGAAATCGTGGAAGGGCCTGACGACAACAAGCCCTACGAAATCACGGACAAGGGCGTTGTTTACACCTTTGGTCTGAACATCCACAAGACTGCCAAGGGCGGCACCAAGGACGGAGCGGGTCTTAAGGACGTTACCTTTGACCTGTACAAGAAGGTGGATACGGAAACGCTGAATGGAAATAGTAAGTATCCCTTCTGCGGCCAAGAATACGCCGCTATCAGTGGTGACGATGCCGTAAAACTGGGCTTGACCACTAACTCTGCTGAAAATTGGATCAAGGTCAAGACCCTTACAACGGGCGAAAACGGCTACGTCTCCGCAAAGGGTCTGCCCTCCGGCACCTACAAACTGGTCGAGACCAAGACCGTGAACGGCTACAACCTGCTGTCTAAGCCTGTGGATGCAAAACTGAACCTTACTTATGCTGCTACATGGTCAACCACCAAGACATATGACGATAATGGCAACCAAATCAAGGCTGAAACAAATACCACAAACTATACGAGAGATACCGCGCCTGTGGCGGATCCCAGCGCAGCGATTGAAATCGTCAACCGTGCGGGCTTTACGCTGCCTGTCACCGGCGGTTTCGGTACGCTGCTGTTCAGCGGTATCGGTGTGCTGCTGGTTCTGGCGGGCGTCGGCGTTCTGTTCAGCCTGAAAAAGAAATCCAACCGTGCGTAATGCACACCATCCAAACACCCACAGCAAAATAAACGGGTAATCCATAGGGGAAGGGCCGGAAACGGTTCTTCCCCTATGGGCGGTTGTGGCAGTGCGTCAACCCTTTACAGAAAGGCTCTTTGCAATGGAAACCACCGTCAAATTAAAACTTGGCTTTGCTGCGCTGATGATCGTCTCCGGCATCGGCGTGGCCATGTACCCCGTTGTCAGCAACGCGGTGGCACAGCGCCACGCAAGCTCGGTCATTGAAAGCTACAACGACAACGTGCAGTCGATGGACGCCGAGAAAATCGACGCCGCCAAGGAGGCTACGCGCCGCTACAACCAACAGCTGAACAATGCCATTGACCGCGACGCGGCGGGCGAAGCGGACGACATCGGCACAAGCTATGTGGACATGCTGGATGTGGGCGAGAGCCTTGGCTACATTACCATACCCAAAATTGACGTAAACCTGCCCATTTATGAGGGCACAAGCGACGATGTGCTGGTAAAGGGCGTCGGACATCTGGAAGGCTCCAGCTATCCGCTGGGCGGCGCGGGCACCCACAGTGTGCTGACGGGGCATCGCGGTCTGGCCGAGGCGGTACTGTTTACCGACCTGGACAAGCTGGGCGAGGGCGACCGTTTTTACCTCCACATCATGGACGAGGTGCTGGCGTATCAGGTAGACCAGGTCAAGGTCGTGGAGCCGGAAAACACCGAGGATTTGGAAATTATCCCCGGCGGGGACTACTGCACGCTGGTCACCTGCACACCCTATGCCATCAACACCCACCGTATGCTTGTGCGCGGCGCCCGTGTGCCGTATACCGGAGAGGACGAGCAGCCCGACACGCCGCAGACCGTGCAGTACCAACAGCTGAATACCGGCAACGTGGTAAAGCGCATTGTGGACGCCTGGCCGTGGATCAGCGTGACGGGCAGTGTGGTTATCGGCGGCGAGGCGCTGCTGTTGCTGCTGCTGTTGCACCGCTGCAAAAAGCGTGAGGAGGAAGACTGATGAAACGCCTGTTTCTGCAAATTTTTGCATGGCTGGCAATTTTGCTGGGCGTTGGGCTGATGCTGCAGCCCACGGTCAGCCGATTTCTGACGGAGCAGAAAAGCACAAAAACCGTGCAAAAATTTGTGCAGGCCGCCGAGGCTGCCGCCCCCGCCGCGCCTGAAACCTCCGCCGCCGAACCCGCGCGCGCCTACCCCGAACTGTACGACGCGTTTCTGGCCTACAACCAACAGCTTTTTGCCCAAGGCCAAAGCGGCCTGAAAGACCCCTTTGCCTACGAGACCCCCGCCTTTGACCTGACGGGCTACGGCTTGCCCGACGACGTTATCGCCGCGCTGTGGATACCGCGTCTGGACTTGGAATTGCCTGTTTATCTGGGGGCCAACGCGGCCAACATGGCCCGCGGCGGCGCGCTGCTGGGGCAGACCTCCATGCCGCTGGGCGGCGAAAACACCAACACCGTCATTGCCGCCCACCGCGGCTATTACGGCGCGGAAATGCTGCGCAACGTGCAGCAGATACAAATCGGCGACAAAATTACCCTGACAACGCCGTGGGACACGCTGGTTTACCGTGTGTGCGAGCTGAAAATTATACAGCCGGACGACATAAACGCCGTGCTGATACAGCCCGGCCGCGACCTGCTTACCCTGACGACCTGCCACCCCTACACCCAAAACACCCAGCGCTACCTGGTGATAGCCGAGCGCGACCCCGACGCAGAGGCCGCCACCCATGCGGCAGACCTGGCCGAGTGTGACGAAACCTGGGACGCCGCACCGCGCCAAGTGACGGTGGAGGCCGACGGTACCTCCGCGCTGGAGGAAGTCACCCCCGAAAGTATCACTCCCCTGCCCCACGAGGGCGGCGGCGAAAACGCGGGCGGCGCGTACTCCAACTGGGTGATTTGGCTGGAAAACAACGCCCTGTGGGCGGGATGCCTGCTGATTGCCGCCGTGATTGGCTGTATGCTGATTTGGCGCAGGCATAGAAAGGATTGACCCATGCAGAATATCAACGAAAAGGCGCTGGCCGTTACAGCCGAGGTAAGCAAGGCGGTGCTGGGCAAGCCGGAAGTCGTGCTGAAAATCATGATGGCGATACTGGCCCGCGGCCATGTGCTGATTGAGGATATCCCCGGCGTGGGCAAAACTACGCTGGCACAGGCGTTTGCCCGCGCTATGGACCTGACCCAAAACCGCGTGCAGTTTACCCCTGACGTTCTGCCGTCCGACATTGTGGGGTTCTCGCTGTACCAAAAGGAAACCGGCAAATTTGTGTACCACCCCGGCGCGGTGATGTGCAACCTGTTTTTGGCCGATGAAATCAACCGTACCAGCGCCCGCACCCAGTCCGCCTTGCTGGAAGTCATGGAGGAAAGCGCCGTCACGGTGGACGGCGTGACGCGCGTTCTGCCGCAGCCGTTTACCGTTTTTGCAACGGAAAACCCCGTCGGCTCGGTGGGTACGCAGATGCTGCCGGAATCCCAGCTGGACCGCTTTATGGTCTGCGTGGTCATGGGCTACCCCGATGCGGAGGCGGAAATGGAGATTTTGTCCCGCCAGCCGCGCCGCGCCCTGCTGGACCGTGTGCAGCCGGTGATGGACAAAAACGACCTGCTGGCTATGCAGCAGCAGGTAGACGAAGTATATATGAGCGATGAAATCAGACGGTATATCGTGGAACTCTCCCGCGCGACGCGGCAGGACAGCCGCCTGACGCTGGGGCTTTCGCCCCGTGCGTCGCTGGCAGTGGCCGGTATGGCGCGCGCGGCGGCTTTTCTGGGCGGGCGCAATTATGTGGCCCCGCAGGATATTACCGCGATTTTTGCCGATGCGGCCCGCCACCGTCTGCGCCTGACCGAACAGGCCCGCACCGGCGGCGATACAGTGCAGAATATCCTTGACGATGTTCTGCACACCGTGCCGCGCCCCCGCCCGGAGAAACCGTTCCATGGCAGGTAAGGTGGGCTGCGCGCTGCTGCTGGCCGTGCTGTTTGCCGCGGCAGCGGTCAGCCGCACGTCGTTTGCGGTCTTTTTGGCGTCACTGGCGGTGCTGCTGGTCGGCTTTTTGGCGTGGTATGTCCGCACGCTGCGCAGGGATGTGACGGTAACGCTGCAGCTGCCTGCCCACCCCGTGCACCCCGACGAGGATTTTGCCGTACTGGTGAAACTGCACAACAACGGGCGGCGGCCCATGCCGGAGCTGCGTGTCGTTTTGCAGGCTGTGGACGCCGAAAGCGGAACGGCCATTGAACTGCCCTGCGGCGCGATGCTGGCCCCGCATCAGTGTGCCGATTTGCGCGTGACCCTGCGCGCAGCAAAAAGCGGTCTGTGGCGGTTCCGTGTGCGGGAAGCCACCGTGCGCGACCTGTTGGGGCTGTTTGCTGCGCACTGCGCCGTGCCGCCCCAAAGCAGAGAACTGTGTGTGCTGCCCCCCGCCGAGGGCGAGGACGACGGCGCAGGCACAAAACCGCAGAACTGCGCCGAAAAAGTGACTGCGGCGGGCTGCGATTTGACCGACGGCGTTTATGATCTGCGCCCCTACCGTGCAGGCGATTCACCGAAGCTGATCCACTGGAAACTGACCGCCCGCGTGGGCGAGTTGACCGTTCGCGAGCCGTTGGGCGCAGCCTACCGCGCTGACCCTGCGGGCAGCGTTTTGACAGAGGGGGCCGACGCGCAGCAGCAGTTGCTGCACTTTGGGCAGGCCGCCGTAAAGCGGCTGCGCAGATTGACCCGCCGCAAGGACACCGACCCCGCTACGGGGCTAGTATTTGTGGACCGTGTGCTGCTGCCCCGCACCAAGGCCGCTGCCCACCCCATGGCGGAAACGGCGGCGGATCTGCTGATTTCGGAACTGCTGGCCTTGGGCTTACTGACGGCACTGAACGGTGCGTTTGCACTGGCATTGCCGATTTGGGTGTGGCTTGGCGTGGCGGCACTGTGTGCGGCGTGGCCGGCACTGCACCGCGTCCCGCTTTCCAAGGCAGGCCGTTACGGCGCGGCGCTGGCGCTGGCCGTGGGGTATCTGGTGCTGCTGTTTGCCGTGCAGCAGCCGTTTTTGGCCGGTGCGGCACAGTGCGCGGATGCCGTCAGGCTGTGCTTGAATACACGCTTCAACGCAAATTTTGTGGTGTCCGCCTCGCCGGTTTCGGCGCAGATGGGCCTGTTTGCGCTGCTGACGGCAGTGCCGTTTACAATGTTTTTGGCCACGCTGACAGCCCGCCACACCGACGCGCTGTTGCTGGGGGCGGTGCTTCTGCCGATCGTGGTGTTCACGCTGTTAGCGGGGACGGGCCGTGCCGTTTTGGGCTGGCTGCTGCTTTTGCCGGGCTGGTTGGGAAGCTGTGCGGCGGCGCGGTCGCTGGTGCGCAAACGGCTGTGGCGCGGCAAGGATTCCGCTGTCTATGCCGCCAACCTGCAGACCCACCGCACAAACCAAAGGCTGGCCGGTGTCGGCATGGCTGCCATTTGCGCGGTGCTGTTTTTGCCTGCCCTGGCACTGCGCCCCGTGCTGATGCTGCCCTTGAACGCGCTGCAGCCTGTGACCGACAAAGTCTGCGCGGCCGGGCTGAGCGCGGCGATCGAGTGGCTGCCGAAAATCAGCGGCGGGGCACTGAATTTCCATGTCAGCGCTGCTGCGGGCGGCGTGGAGGACGGCAGCCTGACACGGGGCGACGGCCTGGCGCTGACGGGGCTAGAGGATATAATGGTCACGACCGACGCCAAGCCGGAGGAGACCGTCTACCTGCGCGGTTTTATCGGCGTGGACTATGACGGCACAAGCTGGCAGGCAGGGAATGCCGCTGCCTTCGACAGTGCCGCAGCAAACTGGAAAACCGACGGCGACGGGCGGCTTGCCATTGCGAACCTGCCGTTTTTGCGCGCGGCATACAGCGGCGCACAGCCGCAGCAAATGACCGTACAGCGTCTGCATGCAAACGATGCCTACACGTTTGCGCCGTACAACGCATATTTTAACGACTACTACACGCCGGACGGCGACGGAGCCATAGCGGGGCAGACCGTGCAGGACGATATGTTCTACTATTTTCCGCGCAAACAGGCAGAGGAGCTGCTGGCGGCCCGTGACGATGATGACGCGGGGGTGCTGGACCGTCTGGAAAGCGCCTACGCCGCGTATGTTCGTGCGCGCTGCCTGGATGTGCCCGACGGTGCCGGGTACGATGCCATAGACAAGGAACTGGCTGCGCTGGTGAAGGAGCGCAAACTCAGGGATGATGACATCGATGGCCGACGCGCACTGGTGCGCAGTTGGCTGAACGAGCACTGCCGTTACAGCGCGGACGCCGAGACACCCGACGACACAGACCCGCTGCTGTATTTCCTGAGCGAGAGCCACGCGGGCAGCAGCACACAGTTTGCCTCGGCAGCGGTGCTGCTGTGCCGCATGGTGGGGCTGCCCGCCCGATATGTGGTAGGCTACGCCGCACCGCAAAGTCTGTTTACCGCTGCGGGCGACGGCAGCTGCCGTGCCGTTTTGCAGGACGATAACGCCCACGCCTGGGCAGAGATTTACCTTTCCGGGCAGGGCTGGACGCCGCTGGAGGTCACCCCCGGTATGACAGCCGAACTGACCGAGGGCGAGCTTGCCGCCGATGCCGCACAGGCAGGGCAAAATGCCGCAGACAGTGATACACCCCTGCTCGCGCGGCAGGAGGCCGACTCCCCTGCTGAAACGCCGCAAAGCGTCCCGCTTTTGTGGGTGCTGCCTACGGTTTTGCTGCTGCTCGTCTTGGCCTTGGCACTTCTGCGCCGTGCAAGACGCACACCTTTGCAGACCGTACAGGCAGAATTTTGTGCGCTCCATCGCAAGATGCGGCGCTGCGGGCTGGCGGCGGAGGTGTCCTCTGACGAAGCGGCATTTGCAGAATTTCTGCAAACGCATTGCCCGCAGACGGACCGTGAAACCGTGCAGCACCTGCTGGATGCCGTACAGGCGGCACAGTTTGCGCCCGATCCATGCACCGCCGAAACCGCGCAGGAGATACAGACCCTGTGCCGTAAATTACGCAAAAAACTGTGCAGACGAACGGTGTGAGGGCTGTGCAAGGGGAAGCTTTACGCAAGAAATAATTGACGATTCGGCAAAAAACGATTATGATAATGGTAAATACATATCGGAGATGAGAAACCATGCCACCTTTGCCGAAGAACGACAAGCCGATCGATATCACGCAAATCGCGCAGGCGCTTGGCGTATCCAAGACAACCGTGTCCCGTGCCATATCCGGCAACGGGCGCATCAGCGCAGCAACCCGCCAACGCGTGCTGGACTATGTAAAAGAGCATAACTATACCCCCAGTATGATGGCGCGCGGGCTGGTGAAGCGCTGCTCCTACAATATTTCGCTGGTGATTTCCACGCAATTTTCCGACTTTGAGCTGCCCTTTTTGCGCAAGGTGATGCGCTCTGTCTATCAGGTTGCCGGGGATTCCGACTACGATGTCCTGCTGACGCTGGTGGGCGAAAACGAAACGCGTCCTGTGGAACGACTGCTGGATAACCGCAAAATCGATGGTCTGATCTTGACCCGCACACTGGAGCGTGACCCCTTGATCCCGCTGCTGAAGGCGCGCAAGGTGCCGTTTGTCGCCATCGGTCAGCCGGAGGACGATCAGGTACTTTCCGTTGACCATGACCAGGTGGGCGGCTGCCGTGAGATGACCAGTCTGCTGCTGATGAAGGGCATGAAGCATATCGCGCTGCTGGGCGGCAGTATGCTGTACACCGTCAACCAATCCCGATTGGAGGGCTTCCGGCAGGCTTATGTCAAGATGGGGCAAAAAATTGACGAAAACCTGCTGTTTTTGGAGCTGGAAAGCGACGATTTGCGCATGGAGGCTGTGCAGCAGGCTGTAGAGCGCGGGGCGGATTGCATCCTGTGCATGGACGAACGGCTGGCACAGCTGACGCTGAATATGCTCAAGCAGCTGAACCTGCGCGTGCCGCAGGATATCCGGCTGGCGTCGCTGTATGATAATGAGAATCTGGTCAATACCGTGCCGCCCATCTCCGCCGTGCAGTTTAATGCGGATATCCTTGGCTTAAAAGCAACGCAGCAGCTGCTGTGCGCCTTGCAGGGACAGCCTGTTGAAACCCGCATGGAGTTGGGTTACCAGGTAAGCCTGCGGGAATCGACGCAGACGTGAAATCCGAGCGCACACCGCGGGGTGTGCGTTTTTTTGTCTGACCCATCAAACCGTGTACATTTTCAGGAAAATGTATAAAATGGGGCAAAATAAAACAAAAAGTCCCGAATTGCAGATACAAGCAATTCGGGACTTGATAGGATTTATAGAAGAACCTTAACTGTCAGGTCTTTCCAATTCCCCGGCCAAAGTACGTAACCACGCGAATTTCGATAGGCGCGAACCTGTTCGTAATTCAACTTAATGGTTATACTCGCTGGCAAATCAGCCGCGAGGCGACTTGATAGCAGCCTGCGCCGTACATACCTTGTGTATATAACGATGTACATTTTGAATTAGAGCTGTCCGGGCAGCTCACCGACGCAGGCTGCCCAGAAAAGGGATGGTGTTCTCCTCCCCATCAGCAAAAGGACCAAAGTGTAATTTACTATCCATAGAGCAGGTCGTGTACTTCCTCTGACCGGCTAAATTCAGAAAGGCAACTGTGGGCTGCGGAGAAAAGTCCAAGCACCAGGCAAAGCGGGAATCAGACAGTGGTGTAACCTGTGAAACAAAGAGATCAATGAAATCCTCGCTTACCAGACCGTCATGCATTTCAACTGCTTCGCACAACGCTGCCTCAATGGCTTCCATATCCAGGCGTCCGGGATTGTAGTCCTCTGAAGCAATTTGAGCTTTGCTCTGACGAAGGGCCTCCATCTGCTGCTGAATTTCTATGGTCCGCTGGAGGAACTTATCCTGCTCAATCTCTCCACGGGCACGGACCACAACCAAGTCATCCAGCTGTTGTTGGAGCAACTGAATAGAATCATCTTTCGCTTTCATCAAATCTGCTCGACGATCTACGTCTGGCTTGTAGCAAGCATCCAGCATTTTGCAGGTCTGGAGGACGATTTCTCTTTGGTCTCCCCATACCCTCTCAAATATTTTGGAGGCCATCAGTTCCAGCTTGCTTTGTCCAACCGGCTTGATCTCACAGATAGGTGTTGGATTGCCTTGTTCATTCTGAAGGCGGATGCGGGGGGGTATCATGGTGTCGCTTGCATTCATATCCATAGATAGGCTTTCCTGCATTATTGGTTCTCCAACGATGTCGAAGCATGGGAGAACCACAACGACACCTCATTTTTCTGCCCCACACATTCTGAGCCTGCTGAATACCAAAACTCCGTGTACGGCCTTTCTCATCAGTCAGCCGTTTGGTCCTACTGCGACGAATGGCGTTACACCGCTCGTACTGTTCCTCCGAGATGATCTGAGGGAAGCCACCTTTTACATAGACAAACTCGCTCTCGTCACGCTTGATTCTCTTTTGCTCCAAATAGTTATTGGAATAGGACTGACAGTAAACTGTGTACCCCAGATAGTTTTTGCGCTTGATGATCTTTGATACTTTTCCGGCATCCCACTTGACCTTACCTACTCCGTTTTTGCGGCCAAGGCGGGTTAGCGCTTTTGCTACTAAGGTTTCCCCCATGCCGGAATCATAGAGGTCAAAAATCATTTTTACGGTTTCCGCTTGATCGGGATCAATTTCAAACTGCTTGGTGAGTTTGTTTCTGGTATATCCGAAAATGTTCCCGTTTCCATAGAGGACGCCTTTTTCGCGGCTGACCCGTTGTCCCGCAAGAGAGCGTTCACTGATTTTGCGGCTTTCTTCCTGTGCCATAGTAGCCATAATGGTCAGTCGCAGCTCGCCATCACCGTCAAGAGTCCAAATGTTATCATTCACAAAATAGACTTCAATTCCCATGGCGGCGAGTTGGCGAACACAGACCAGTGCATCTACCGTGTTTCTGGCGAGGCGGCAGACCTCGCGAGTGACGATCAAATCGAATTTATGCTGTTTGGCATCCTCCATCATCTGCATAAAGGCATCCCGTTTATAGACCTGAGTTCCGGTAATGCCTTGGTCGATGTAGCGGTTGATAACATTCCACTGAGGATGAAATCGAGCAACATCATCATACCATTGCATTTGATTCTGAAGGGCTTTGACCTGGGCCTCGTGTTCTGTTGAGGCACGGCCATATATGACTGCCCGACAGGGTTTGTCCCGGAAAGAACGGGACAATGAGTACGGAGACGTATTGTACACAGCATCTTCCTCCTTTATGGCTTCTGATTTGTTCTGACAAGGCGAGAATACCCGAAAACAACAGAATCAGCAATGATACGGACGCTGGCCTGATATCCTTGACAACTTGCCGGAAAAGTGTTCACTTTTGCGGATAGGTTTGCTTTACATTCAGATAGGTTGCCTCGTTGACAAGGCCCTTCTTGTAGAGCATATCAATCAGCTTTAAGCACACATAGGTGCGGTCAATAATCGATTCATTCATGGATCATGTCCTCCGGTAATTGACATTGCTGCGGTAACGCCGCAAGCCGGATTTTTTGGAGTGTTAACGCTGTAAGGCTGGACAATGTATAATATTCGACCGGATTAAGAGTAGATGTTCCACCTTCAGCGGCTCGCGCTGCCAAAGCATCAATACTGCGCCGAAGGGATGATAGCTCGTCCAGCAGGGATAAATAGTCTGCTGGTGGAAGCTCAACGGGGCGAATCTTTTTGACCAGATTGCGGATATACGCGCCTCTTGACGGTGCGCCAACCCTCCGGACCTGACGATCCAGATCCGCCAAATCATCTTCCGTGAAGCGCACATAAGCCACTTTTGTTGCGCAGACATCCTTTTTGTTCATGGCGTCGCCTCATTACCTGAATGGCGTTGCAGAACCTTGCGGGGAGCGACGATATAGTCATATCCACTGCGAATTCCACAATAAGTACAGGTATCTTTCACAAATTGGTAGCGGTCTGCGCGCTTGATTCTTATGGTGGGAACATTATAAAAAGCACTGGCACAGGCTGCGCACAGGCAAATCAGCTGCGGCTCCTGCTGCTTGGGTTCGGTTTTGTAATCCATGGCCGTTTCTCTCCTATGATTATGTGTATTCAAAGTCTGAGCAGCCTTGGTGCCCTTCCCTGGCACTTGTGCCTCTCACTTGTAGGCCACGGCAGAGGGCATTTGTTGCGCAGTTTGCAGAACTTATTCAAAAATAGCAAAAGTCCGGTCAAGAGACCGGGCTTTTGCTTGCGCAAGACGCTGTATGTTTACGGGTTATAGCGAGTCAGTGCATCCTGGATTTTTTTGATCTTTCGGCAGATGGTAGATCGGTTGACTCCCTGCTGACGGGCTATATCTGCCGCAGAAAATCCAGCGTATAGAAGACGGGCGATTACTTCTAAATCTGTTGGCAGAGTAGAGAGGAATTCTTCCACTTCGAGGTCGAACTGTACAAAATTCATGTTGTCTCCTTCGTAATATCCACCCATTCCCTCGGGGTCCTGAGCATCCAGCGAACAATGACGGCGGGTCTGGGCATGATTGTTGTTGTATTCCAGACGGTCGAGTTCCTGCAACTCAGAAAGCCAAGAACTATCAATGTCAGAAATACCGTCAGAGCTGAAAACCAATGTGGAGAGTGTCCCATCCGCAAATTGGTAAATGTAGGTGTCGTGTTCGACTGCAGAAGTCGGCGAACATCCATTTTGATTGGCTACAGCAGATTTTCTTTTGTTCTTCATAGTGTGTCCTTTCCGCCCGAAGCTAGGTGCGGAAGGACACAAAAAGAGCCTGTGGTTGAAGATGACCACAGGCTTTGAGCTAAAAAAAGCGCGCAAAACTGCGGTGGGTGCATCTTCGCCCGAAACGCAACCTTTATCGCTGCGTCCTCGAACTCTTATGCATCCCTCCGCCCTTATAGCGCTATTCGGACTATGAGAGAGTGTTAATTGTGCTGAGTGGTGTGAGCCGCTCAACCGCTATATGTTCCATGCCTTATGACACGGAGGGTATTCAAGAAAAGCAAGTTCGTTTGCCTCTCCTGAATTCCAGAAATAAAGGAGAACCTAAAACCACACGACTACTTCGGTCAATCAACGAAAATGGAAAACTTCGATAAAGAATTTACGCTTTGCTATTTCGGGAACATTGGCCAAAAGGCGGTATGCTTCTAGAATGACTCCCGACGCACAGAATCTGGATGAAAAATATTTTTACATCCGCATAAAAAATATCGAAATCCGCAGCAGTGCGTGATATAATAATGTAAATACTAGAGGTAAATGCACAATTTATGGTGCATCGGCCCGGCTTTCTCTCCTTTATGCCAAAATTATAAATCGCAAAGAAAGAAAAGTCGGCCCCGTAAAGTAACCGTTATGTTATAGAGAAGTTTCCGTTTGGAGGTGTCACCCATTGAAAGAACTTGTCTTTGCAACGATCTTAGCTGAATTAAAAAAGTCATGGGGAGATACGGTCACTGATCCAGACCTGATTAATCTACTCTATGACTCTGTTGCCGATCCCGTGGGTTTAACAAATAAAAATGGCGAACCAATTACGGTAAGCAAGGGGACCGCGAGCAAGATTGTAAATAGACAGCCTGGAGGCAATCCTCATCGTTCAATTCGCAAGTATTCGACAGATGATAGAGTTACTAGCTCGATTGCGAATTACTTTTCTAGGAACATTGTGAAGAGGCTGTTAAAAGGCAGTGAAGATGACCTGATTGAAAGACTAAAGGCGGTCATTCAGGAAGACTCTGGAATTGCTGAAACCAAAAAACATGAGCTTTTAAAAAATGCACAAAAAAATACGCTCGCCCTGTTTTTGGCAAGCGCATTCTTGTACTCGGTTTCAAGAGAAAATGTATCTATTGGAAGTAGTGAAAATAAATCTTCAGTAAATACCACAGAACTTCAGTTAATTCCTGTACCAACCGGTATCACCGGAGTTGAAGGCAGTTACACTGATGCTCTTCTCGCAGCTTATGGTCAGGCTGAACATATAAAAGATTTCACTGCCGATATGTTGGACAAGTACCCAACACACAAACAAAACTTTAGCAACCAACGGAAGTATTTTTTTGCCGCTGAGGCTGTTCGCAGAGGAACTCGTGACTTATACCGCAAAAATGAAAAAGACCAGTTTGAGGTATTGAAGGATGAAATGTATGAAGGTGTCACGGAAGTTTGGGAGGATGAAGCTAAAAACGGTCTTGCTCGGATGCGGAAGGTTTTGACACAAGCTACAAACACCTCTCTTGATAAATGTCGCATTTGTAGAGATACGGAGTGGATTAGCAATAGTGTGCGTAAAGGAGTATGTCACTTTCTTGTTGGAGAAAACAGGTTGAAGGGATGGGTGCGAGATGATGATGGACAAGCTATTTAATAGCACATTTGAGAACTCGCTTCGCATTCTTTTGCTAATGGACGAGTTTGGGAAAAAACAAAATTTAGATATGTTATATGTGGCGGATTTTATGGTTTCTTATGGGGCAACCTTTGGTTTCAGCAAAGCTGACCTTAATGGAGATAACCCATATAAGTTCAGCGAATTTGCGTCACGTCGCGAGATTGTACGGTTAGCATTAAAACAACTAGTACTCGATGGTCTTGTATATCCATCAGATACAGATACTGGTATTCTGTATTCACTCACAGAGTTAGGCCATAACTTGAGCTTAACATTAGATAGTGACTATGCGACGGAGTATCGTACAACAGCAAAACAGGTTGTTATTGCTGTAGATGGCAAATCTGAAAGAGTACTTATCAAAGAAATAAATAAAATGTCAACTGCGTCGTTGGTGAAAGGAAGCAAAGCATGAACAGGTTCTACATTAAGAGTATTGGGGCCTCTGGCCCAAGCGTCGAATACTCTCAAATAACTTTTGATGCAGGAGTCAATATTTTGCACGGCCCTTCCAATTCGGGAAAATCATATGTCATTAACTGCATCAATTTTATGTTTGCCGCAAAAGAGGCCCCATTCACAATTTCCAGCACAGGATATGACACTATTCACATGACATTGGAGTCAATGGACGGCTTTATTTTGCAGATGAAAAGGCGAATTGTAGAAAGCACAAAAGGAGATGTTGGTGAAAATTCTGTAGAAGTATCCAGTAATTTTCCGGAGATTAGATCTGGTAATTACAGCATTCAAAAACTTGAATATAGTGACTTATTACTAAAACTTTTCGGAATATCAGAGAGAACAAAAATTATCTCTACAAAGGAATTCAAGCTGCAAAATCTTACAAACAGAAGTTTCCTTCATTCCTACTTTATTGATGAAGATAATATATATGAAAAGGGCCCTGCATTTGATGTGCCAAAACATTCAAAAATAACAGCGTGTCTAACGGCACTGAATTTTCTTTTCTGTGGAAAAGACTTGAATGAATTGGTGCCCGCAGAAAGCAAAGAGGAACGGGAACTTAATAGAGCAAAGAAAAATGCGGTTATCTTTTATATTACTCAGAAGATCCAGAGTTTAACACAAAAAAGAAGCATTTTAGAACAATCATTGGCAGAAGTTGATAATACCGATGCCGAAGTAAAGATAGATGCTATTTTGGGGGAAATTGCAGCCATCGAGCATCAGATTCATGAGGCTACGGAGCGCAGCAGAAAACTGATGGAAGAAATCTTTTCTGTCAACTCTAAGCTGGAAGAAGCAACATATTTACAGGAACGGTATAGCGCATTACATACGCAGTATAATTCTGATATTAAACGACTGCGGTTTATTATAGACGGTGAAAAAAAGGGCATTCAGCGCCAACATATAGTCAAGTGTCCCTTCTGTGATAGCTCTATGCAAGATAAACCGGAACGGCGTGTTTCTTATGCTCAAGCATCACAAGTTGAGTTGGAACGCATTACTCTGCAAATGGACGATTTGGAAAAAGCAGAATATGATATTCAACAAGAAATAGGCTCTTTGGAGGAACAACTTCATGAATTGAATCAGCAAAACGAAGAAATTACGCAAATGATTAGCCAAAGTTTAACGCCAAAGTCCGTACAGTTGCGAGATATGCTTGAATCTTATAAGCGCATCGTGCAAATAAAGCAGGAGCTTTCCACAGTAGACGCTATATCTACGGATCTTAACACTGATGCATTCGACCGTGAGATGGAGGAAGAAAGCGTCTCTCTCACATTCAAACCGATGGAACATATTGATATGGATCGTTGGAAGCAGTGGAGTGATACATTTGCTGATATAGTAAAAAAATGTGGATATCCGAACTGCTCGAGTGCACGTATATCGCCAGAAACTTATGATGCTATCGTCAATGGAAAGAGCAAAGCCGATGAAGGCAAAGGATATCGGGCCTTCCTTAACAGCATCATCCTCTTCTCGTTGATGAAAACTTTGGAGGATGGCTGTTCTTATCGTCCTGCGATGCTAATTCTGGACTCTCCCATTTTGACTTTGAAGGAAAAAATTCGTCCCGATGAATTGGCTGATCCAGGCATGAGAGCATCTCTATTTAGATACATGATTGAAAACTGTGGAGACAATCAGATTATCATTGCGGAAAACGAGATTCCTTCGGCCCAAGTCGTGGATTACAGTAGCGCCAGAATGATTGAATTCACTCTAGATAAAAATAGCGGCGTATATGGTTTCTTGAAAAGCGTTCGTAACAGTGAAAACCGCTAATTTGTTTAGATAACAGGAGACGTAATTCATGACTAAAACAATTTCCTATAAGAAACTTTGGAAACTTCTAATTGATCGTAATATGAGCAGAAGCCAATTAAGGGAGGTCACTGGAGTTAGCACAGCATCTATTGCAAAACTTGGTAAGGGCGAAAACATAACAACTGGTGTACTTGTCAAAATTTGCGAAGGTTTGCAGTGTGATTTGACTGATATCATGGAGCTGGTTGACGAGGAATAACGCTGGTTGCGCCTTTCCCTCTGTATCATGGCAAGCAATGCCCCTGGATAGCCATTCGGCTTCCGGCGCTGCTTGTTGAGGGTATCCCCCAAGCCCCCATAAACGCAGGATTTCATCCTGCGGCTACGCGTTCTTTGAACGCTATTTCGATTCAGGACTTCCTTACTGTGCATGACAAACAAAGAAGGTCTTCCTACATTTCTGTGTGACCGTTAGTCATGGTGCGGAAGTTCTAAGAGATAAACCATCTATGCAAAATGTGACGCTATGAGGAAGGGCGTGAAATATTCTTATGTTTGATTTTGGAAATGCAAACGACGGCCAGCGAAAGGCTATCTCCGCTGCGGAAGGGCCTGTCCTTATTACAGCCGGTCCTGGAACTGGAAAAACATATACGCTTGTTCAACGCACAATCTATCTCATAGAAGAATGCAATGTAAAACCGGAAAGCATCTTCATCGCCACATTTACGGAGAAAGCAGCTAAAGAACTAATAACAAGAATCACAAACGAGCTGTCCAATAGAGGCATTGCGGCGAATATTAACGAAATGTATATCGGTACATTTCACTCCCTCTGCCTTCGAATTCTAAAAGAACATCTAGAATATACTCGGCTTCGCAGAAACTATCGCCTTTTGGATGCTTTCGATCAACAGTACATGGTTTTCCAGAATATCCATCGATTTAGAAGTATCCCTCAAATTGAAATTGCTCTGCCGAATGGTGGTGCATGGAAACAAGCAGCCGCTATCTGCAATTATGTAAATAACCTCTCTGAAGAACTCGTAACCCCAGAAGAATTGATGGGCGATGCGGATCAATCAATTGCAGCTCTTGGGCGAATGCTTAAAGAGTATCGCGACATTCTCGCTGAAGGGAATTTGATGGACTTTTCTTCTATTCAGATTGAAGCCTATCATCTTCTTCGGGAAAATGAAGAAATACTGGATGAATTGCGTTCCCAAATTACACACCTCATGGTTGATGAATATCAGGATACAAACTTTATCCAGGAGCAGTTGGTATTTCTTCTCGCCGGGGACAGAAAAAACATCTGTGTAGTTGGTGACGATGACCAGGGTCTCTACCGTTTTCGCGGAGCAACAATCCGAAATATATTGGAGTTCCCGCAAAAGTTTGCGGATGGTGAGTGTCGTATTGTTCCGCTAGTCGTCAACTACCGTTCTAACAGTGATATTGTTGATTTCTACAACAGGTGGATGGCTACCACGGATGGTGCAAAGTTCAAGTTTCGCTGGGAAAATTTCAGATATGAAAAACGCATTGAACCTCATGAAAAATCCACGCTTCACAGCCCTGCAGTCGTGAAATTGGCCGGTGAAGATGACGAGGACGAATGGCACGAAAAAATTCTGCAGTTTATCAACGATCTGAAAACATCCGGTAAGTTGACGGACTATAATCAGATAGCGTTTCTCTTCAACTCAGTCAAACATCCGAGGGTGACTGCGCTTGCCCGTTTTCTTGAGGAGAACCATATCAATGTTTACTCGCCGCGTTCGGATATGTTTTTCCAGCGTGACGAAATACGACTGGCGCTCGGTTGCCTCATGCTGATGTTCCCATTTTACGTGCAGAGGTTGGAAAACGGTGAGTATACCTTTTTACAGCCGGAGCACCTGACTTATTATCGGAACTGCATCATGCTGGCGAATGAGTATCTCACGCAGCCGGAGCACACCGACCTGCTGAAATGGATACGCCGCCGAGGAAAAGACCATGTAAGTCTGGCCGATGCAACGGACTACGCTTACTGCGGACTCATGTATCAGATGTTTGAGTTTCAGCCTTTTGCCGGTATCCTGGACACAGATATGGACGTCGGCGTTGTCGATATCCGACCGGCTCGAAATCTGGCAAAGCTGACACAGATCATCGGAAAATTTGAATATCTCCACCGGGTGGATGTCTTATCTGCCGACAAGTATCGCGGGAAACGTCGCATCGACGCAAATACAGAGCTTCTCTTCAATCTGTATCTCCGTCTGCTTTATGATGGCGGTATCACGGAGTATGAGGATGATTCCGAGTATGCGCCGAGCGGCTGCGTCTCATTCCTTACGATCCACCAGTCCAAAGGGATGGAGTTTCCGATTGTTTTTGTGGATTCTCTGGCAAACGTGCCGAGAAAAACCACAAATGATCTTATGATGACGATAGAGGATTGCTACTTCAAGCGTCCGGCATTTGAACCGTATGAGGTCACAAAATTCTTTGATTTCTGGCGTCTGTACTACACGGCTTTCTCCCGTGCGCAGGATCTGTTGATACTGACCTGCAATGAGGACAAGCGGACACCCAGCGCTTACTTCAAAGAGGTTTATGATGCGCTTCAGTCTGTAGACAGCGAGGCGTTTGACATCCAGGAGTTCAGCTTCAAGTCTGTGAAGGCCGTGAACGTCAAGAACACCTACTCGTTCACATCGCACATCACAGTGTATGAGACCTGCGCCCTGCAGTACAAGTTTTACCGCGAACTGGAGTTCATGCCCGTCCGTGCCAATGCTATGCTCTTCGGTACGCTCGTTCACGAGACGATAGAGGATGTTCACCGTGCTGCACTCCGGCATGAGGAGCAGACGATCACCGAGGAAAACGTGAACCGTTGGTTTGCCTCCAACTACGTGTCGCTGACGAAAACCGAACACACCTACCTCGCCGCTCCCCAGCGGGAGGCGGCATTGAAGCAAGTGCTCCGTTATGTAGAGCAGCAGCACGGCGACTGGTCTGCCATCCAGCAGGCGGAGGTGGATGTTTCTCTGGTGAAGCCGGATTATATCATTGAAGGCAAGGTCGATCTGATCCGCGGCGAGGGCGACACAGTCGAAATCGTGGATTTCAAAGCCGAACGGAAACCGGATATGGAGAAAATGCGGGATCGGCTTGAGCGGTACCGTCGACAGCTTCATATCTATGCCCATCTCGTGGAGGAGCGTACCGGGCGGAAGGTCAGCAAGATGCACCTCTACTATACCGGAGAGGATGGCGGCGTACCGACAATCTCATATCCGTATACGAAGTCTGCTGTGGAAGGAACGCTGGCGTCGTTCGATGATACGGTACATAAAATCATGAAGAAGGATTTTCACCGCTGCGCCGACGACCCGAAGGTCTGCAATGCGTGTGACTTCCGATTCTACTGCAGAAATAAATGAGGAAGTGGTTATATGGCTGAACACCGAGTCAAGAAAAATAACATCATATACATCATTCCCGATGATGAACTCTTTGCAAAATGGAAAAGCGATGAGGCTTTTATCGATGACTATGGGAGACTCATGAATCGAAAGCCACACAGGGTTCTGAAGGAACTGAAGCACTACGTAGATAATGCACCTCCGGTTCAGCAGAGCACCTCAGCACCTCCAGTAGTTCCCGTCAGGAACAGTTCTCCGATCAAGGAGTACATCAAAGACAGCGTCCGGGAGACTGCAAGGGAAGCTACCGAAATCATAGTCGATAAAGCTGTGGACGGTTTTTTCTACGAGGTGCTGCCGAATGTGTGGCATAAGCATATTGTGCCGTTTTACCACCGCACAAAAGAGGCTCTAACATCAAAAGAACTGAAAGCTGATGCTGTTCGTGCACAGAATAAAGCAAATGTACCGGCAACAACAAAACCGAAAGCCACTACGAAAATGACACAGGAAGAGGCGGACGCTGAAAAGCGAAAAGTCCTGTATCATTGGCTCGGAATGTTGAGCAGCCTCAAGAAACTTCATGATGCGGGTGAGATTGACATAGGCGCTACTATGGCACAACTGACCGAGCCTGCAATGCTGGAACGTGTAAACGGCTTTCTTAGTGAGAATCCGAATCTGCTCGAAACGGATAAGTACATCGTGCTTCACAGCCTGCTTGGAAGGGATTTATATGAGGAACAGCGGCTCGTTCCTATCAGAGCTGCAGAAATAACAACTATAGCCGCGAAATACGGATATGACGCAAGAAACGACAAGATGGAGGACAACCACAATGAATGAGCAGCTTACTTTTGAATTTGAACAGAGACCGACGATAAAGGGGTTCCCCGAGCTTCGCTGGACGGGCAAGCGTCCCTATCGCTCCACGCAGTACTACCCCGCACAGCTGCGGGAGTCCTATGGTGAGGAGCAGAACGGCTGGATCAATAAGATTTTCTGGGGTGACAATCTCCAGGTTATGAGCCATCTGTTAAAGGAGTATCGGGGGCAGATTGATCTTATCTATATTGATCCCCCATTTGATAGCAAGGCTGATTATAAGAAAAAAATTGAAATTCGTGGCATAGGTACAACACAGAGTGATAGTACTTCCTTTGAAGAAAAACAGTATGGTGACATCTGGACAAATGATGAGTATTTACAGTTCATGTATGAGAGGCTACTTCTTATGCGTGAACTCCTTTCTGATCGTGGTGTAATAGTTTTACATTGCGACTATCATAAATCTCATTATTTGCGAATTGTTATGGATGAAGTGTTTGGCCCTGACAGATTTATAAATGAGATTATCTGGTATTATGAAACCTACCAAGGAGCGGTGAAAAAGTACTTTCCACGAAAACATGATAATTTGTTTGTTTATTCGAAAACAGGTACATATTTCTATGAAATGCAATATGACAATGATTATAAAAATTCCATCAATTATAAAAGATGGGAAAGTTATGTTGTAGATGGCAATAAAATCAAAGGAGCTAATTACCCTGTTAACGATTCAAGGTTTACTGCTCGACTAAATAAATGGGTTCGTGAAAATGGCAGACAGCCAAATCCCGATGATGTTATTTTTGAAATTCAAAGCGTATCCATAAATTCTGTTTGGAAGGATATAAAACCGGTTGATCCCAAAGATTTGAATGAGAAACTAAACTATCCAACACAAAAACCATCCGCTCTTTTGGATAGAATTATTCGTTCTTTCAGTAAACCGGGAGATATTGTCTTTGATTCCTTTATGGGGAGTGGTACAACTCAAGCTGTAGCCATGAAACTTGGTAGACGCTTTATCGGCGCAGACATCAACCTTGGGGCGATTCAAACCACAACAAAGCGCCTGCTGTCGGTGGCCAAAGATTTGGAAAATGGTCAAACTAGTATGGAAGCGACAAGTGATATCAAATATACTGGTTTTGAAGTTTACAATGTCAATAATTACGACTTTTTCCGCAATCCAGTGGAAGCCCGCGACTTGTTGATTTCTGCACTGGAGATCCAGCCATTCCCGCAAAGCGATGTTTGGGACGGCGAACTGGATGGCCGGATGGTAAAAATCATGCCGGTTAACCGTATCGCTACAAAGGCGGATCTGAAGGAGATTCTTGCCAATCTTCCCTATAAAACTTATGAGAAGCGCAAGGAAGAAAATCCGAACCAACCTGTGGAACGCATGACCATCGTTTGTATGGGACATGAACCTGATCTGAAAGGCGCGCTGGAGCAGGAACTGATCGAGTACAAAGTAGATATTCAGATTGTGGATATCCTCCGCGATAAAAAAGATCTCCAGCTCAAGCGTGACTCTGAGGCGGAAATCGTCCGAGAAGGAGACAAGCTGGTTATCCGATCTTTCTACCCGATGAATCTCCTGCAAAAACTCTCTCTCCAGAAAGAGTATGTGGAGGACTGGCGGCAGTTGGTTGACTCCATCATGATCGACTGGAACTACGATGGCGTGGTGATGCAGCCTGTCGTGACCGATGTTCCTGGCAAGAACGAGATGGTGAGCGGCATCTATGATATTCCTGAAAATGCTGGCACCATCAAAGTGAAAATTACCGATCTGCTCTCCGAGTCACTGGAAGTGGAGGTGCGTTAAATGCCCGCAGGATTTGATCCGAATTTTTCCTTCAACGAGCAGCTGTGGTATTACTACTCAACGAACCGTGGAAAAATTCGCTCCCGTTATAATGACCTCACGAGAAAGTTCCTCGCCTACAACGACGGCGAGGAGAATCCCCACGCCTTTCTGCGGAAGCCGCAGTTCGAGGCTCTTGAGATGTATGTTTTTGTGAAGGAATTCATGAATAACAAGCAGGTCTATGAGATGTTCGATGACTGGCGTCATAAGCGAGACCGCTTTTCGGATGCATCATATTATGCATTGGAAAGAAACGGTCAGATTCGTCTTTTTGATGCTCCAACGGAGAAGCAGACCGATACGATCTTCAAGCAAATGAAGAAGTACCGCGAGAGTTATCCAAACTATATCTATGCACTTACGATGGGACTTGGCAAAACCATCCTTATGGCCACTTGCATCTTCTATGAATTTCTACTTGCGAAAAAGTATCCGAGGGACAAGCGTTTCTGCCATAATGCGCTGGTCTTTGCACCGGATAAGACTGTCCTCCAGTCACTCCGTGAGATCATGACCTTTGACAAAACGAAGGTCGTGCCGCCGGAGTATGCCCGTGTGCTCGATTCCAACATCAAATTTCACTTTCTTGACGAGGCCGGAACGATTCTGCACACTATCGATGACTCGGATTTCAATATCATCATTTCCAATACGCAGAAGATCATCGTAAAGAAAAAGCGCAAGGAATCCACGCCTACAGAGACGCTCTTTGCCGGCACCGGGTCGCTGCTTTCTGCCGTATACGGTGCAGACAACGATGACGATGATGCGTGGGATGACACCACGCTGATGGACAACCAGCGTTTCAAGAAGCTCTGCCGTCTGCCGCAGCTCGGCGTTTATGTCGATGAGGCGCACCACCTTTTCGGTGCAGATCTGGAAAAGCAGATCAGGTCGAGCGGCGCCAATAAGACCAGCCTGCGCGACACCATCAATCTGCTTGCGGAAAACACCTCCATCGTGGCCTGCTATAACTATACCGGTACACCGTATGTCAAGAACCAGCTTCTGCCGGAGGTCGTCTATGCATACGGTCTGCGTGAATCCATCTGGAACGGTTTCCTGAAGGACGCCGATCCCATCGGCTTTGAAAATGTCAAGAACGAGGAGTTCCTGACCGCAGTAGTGAGAACCTTCTGGGAACGCTACGGCGGGAAGACCTATGAAGGACTGAATCCGAAACTCGCAATCTATGCTTCCGGCGTAGAAGAGGCGGCAACGGAAGTCAAGCCAGTTCTGGAGAAAGTTCTATCTGATCTCGGTATTCCTGCATCGAAGATTCTGTTGAATGTCGGCGATGCAAAATACACGAAAAATGATGATATCAGAGATTTCAACAATCTTGATGTTCCCGGTTCGGAAGGAAACGAAAAGCAGTTTATTATCCTGGTGGAGAAAGGCAAGGAAGGTTGGAACTGCCGTTCTCTCTTCGGCGTAGCTCTTTTCCGTAGCCCAAAGTCAAAAATATTCGTTCTTCAAGCTACGATGCGCTGCCTCCGTGCAATTACCAACGAACGGTTGACTGCCACTGTGTTTCTCTCCAAGGAGAACTACGACACGTTGGATGATGAACTCCACAAGAACTTTAATATGGAGATCAAAGACATCAAGAATCCATCCAACGATGACCGGCACAAATACCAGGTACGGGTGCTTCCGCCTCCGAGGACGATTACGCTCAAGCGGGTATGGCACGAGTATACGCTCCACGAAAAGGAATACTCCCAGCCGGTGGACTTCAAACTGGCAGGAGCCGACCTTTCCAAATACGCCAGCACCATGTATGAGCGTGACAGCCTTGCGCGGGATACTACAGTCAAAGAAAAAAACATTGACTACCTGCAGGAGAATATGAAGTACAGCGAATACTCCCTTGCTGGAGAAGTAGCACGATACTTGAACATTTCCTGTATCCTTGCGGCAAAGATCTTGAGGGAATCCGTAGATGGCGCAGATGTGATCTTGGATGCAGTCAACCGCTATAATGCAGTTCTGGATGACTACATTATCCCAGGCGTGTTTCATGCGCTCTTTGATATCACGGCGGAACTGAAAACGGAGGATAAAGAGCTGGTCCTGCTGCGTGAACCCAAAGAAGCTGGATATTACGAATTTTCTGCAAAGGATGACCTGGTCATTACAAATCGTTATCCCGGCTTTACCCCGGAACAAATCAAGAAAAGTTTCCATGCTGATACCTACTGCTTCGATTCTATCCCAGAGAAAGAATGTTTTATGCAGTATATCACCAGTGGAAAAGTCAAAGAAGTATACTTCACAGGAATGTTTACCTCCAATCAGGGAGATCTTTCCGTGCATTATTATGACCCGGAATCGGGCAGAATCCGTCAATACTATCCGGACTTCTTGGCAAAAATGGCGGATGGGTCCTATCAGCTGATTGAAGTCAAAGGAGATAATAAAATTGACGATACTGTGGTAAAAGCGAAGCAAGCAGCCGCAGAAGAGATGGCCATAGCAAGTGGAATAAAGTATCTGATGTATGCAGGAAGCCAGATCGTTAACTCTCATGTTTTGGAAGATGCCTCTGACACCGCATCAACTATTTCTATGTGCTGATAGCCACTTATACGACCTACTGGGTCACGATCAGCTTACCGCTGATCGTGACCTTTTTCTTTTTCCATGTCGTATGCCATTTCCATATTTAAGAGCCGATCCACATTGGCCTTTGCCGCCAGCAGTTCCCGCATTTCCTCACGGGAGCGCCGGTACTCGGTATATGTCTTTTTCTTTTCCTCTAGGAGCCGGGCGTATTCGGCTTGTAGCTCCTTGACTTTGGGAAGCTTCTTGACCCCCATATCATCAAAGGCATTTTTGGCCGCCTGATGGAGCAGAATCCCCTCCTCATGTTCCTCTCGGAATTTTTTGGAGTAACCAGCCTTCCGATAGGCCACATAGGTGTCGCGGGTCTTGGCATAGTTGATGATATGGGTTCGCAGGACGGCAATCTCCGCCATTCGTTTCTCCGCAGCCTTGATTCTTGCGGATAGCTCATTGTTGTGGGCCGTGGCCGCAGCAGCCTTTTCCTCCAGCACTGCATACTCCAGCAGGTTATGCTCGGTGAGATAGTTCACGGTCTGCGCCATCTGTTTCAGGTTAAAGACCTTGGCCCATCTCGCATATCCGACACCTTTTCCGGCCTGGAGCTTTGCCTGGATGTCAACTAGCAGATTGACCTTCGGCAAATCTGCCCGCTTGACCGGCTTCTGACGGGGCGTATGCACCTTTTGACCGGCGAGGACGGCCAACAGGTCTTCCAGGGTGTAGCCATCACCCAGACTGTCCAGGCGGGATACTTTGCTCCAGCCTGGGAGCTTCAAACGGTAGAATCTCCCTCGCTTGGATACTTCACAGCCAGATTTTCGGAGTAGCTTCAGCAACTCGTCCAGGTCGGCAGGCTTTTGTTCCAGGGCGTTGTCAATGGCAACACGCAGCAATTCCCGATGGGAGGGCTTGGCCTGGTCGCCCAACCACTTGTTGTAGCTCTTTCCGTGGAGTTTGGGATTTTCTACAATAGATAGCCCGTTCTCAATGCAAATGGTGTCGCTCAAACGCCGGACAGCTTTCGTGCTGCCCCAAAAGTTGCGAAACTTTCGGTCACAGTCCAGGTTGACCGAACTCCAAATGATATGATTATGGACATGAGCCTTGTCAATGTGGGTGCAGACGATAAAGGCGTGTTTTTCCTTGGTAAATCGCTTGGCAAATTCTACGCCCAGCCGGTTGGCTTCCTCCGGGGTGATCTCCCCAGGGCAGAAGGACTGGCGAACATGGTAGGCGATCACATCGTCCGCTCCACGGACCCGTCCAGTAGCGGCGATATACTGGCGCTTGGCCAGCATAAACTCGGCGTCGGCCACACGGCTGTCGCACTCATAGCCGGTGATAAGCCTGCCGTGGTCTGTCTTTTGCGGATTTGCCACATAGTCGATAATATCGCTGATAGCACGGCTTTCGGTCCGGCCCTTGCCGACGTGCAGCGGCATGATTCGTGTGGTTGCCATGAGTTTTCCCTCCCTTCAAAAAAAGTGGGCAGCCTCAGCTGTCCACTTCATCAAAATATGAAATAATCTGTTTTTTCTTCTTTCTGGCGCACCGCAGCGTTGCGGCGGCTCCGCCCCAATCATGGAGAACATAGGCCACCACGACATCACTGGTTTCTACCATCCAGCGGTTTCTGTGAGAAATCGCAAAACGGCGTGGCACAGTTTCCAGAGGCGGATATACCGTACTGTCATAGCCAGAAGTATCCCGTTTCATGTCGAAATATGCAAGGACAAGAATCAGCTCGATCTCTGGGTGCTGTTTTTTCTGTTTTCGTAGAACTGCCGCAGCCAAACTGTCAAAGGCTCCGTATCCACCAAGATAAAATATGTTTACGCCTTGCTCAATTAGATGCAGGGTCACGGCATACAGCCATTTTTCTACATCTGCTGACTGAGAAATCTGCGCGTGTCCACAAAAAGTTGCTGCCATTTTCATCACTCCGTTATAGTGATTATAATCACTATAACGGAAAGCGGCAAGCCCCATATAATATTTAAAAATGGGGTGATGCAGTGCCGATCTCTTTTCGTCCGATGCGGCAGCTCATGGAAAGCAATCACATCTCATTCTACCGCTTGGCCAATGAAGGAATCGATGCGCAAACCTTGCAGAGAATACGGCACGATAAGCCCGTTACCACTGATACGCTTGGGAAAATTTGCAGCATCATGAAATGCCAGCCCGGAGATTTGATTGAATATATCGAAGATGCTTGTGAGCCTGATTCTGCCGAATAATAAAATCGCAAATAACTGTTATAATTAACCTGACACTTTAAGGAATAGCGTCCTCTCCGTCGTGGGGAGGACGCTGTTTTTATCCGTAGACCAAATCCTGTATGGCAAACTTCAAATTCTGCACCTTACCCAGCAGCCAGAATGCCAGCTGCGGCAGTCCCAACGGGCTGATGAGGAACGCAATCACCAGCAGAATAAGGCCGTTTTGCGGGGAGTATGTCACCAGAACCGCCACGCCCAACAGGGCGATCACCATGCTGAGAAGCCCCAACACCAAGCCGGATACATAGACCAGACCCACACAAATCCAAATAGTTACGGTGAGAAGCAGCACCACCGGTGCAACTACGATCTTCAAAATCAGTTTTATCAAACCAACTAGCAAACCCACAAAACGTCACCTCCAGTTGTATTCTAAATCCATTATGAATTATTTTCTGCCTAACATCAAGGATGCGGACAAAAAGAAAAAGCGGAGGGAGGCGCGGCGAAAAGAACGCCATTCCTCCCTCCGCAGTTGGGGGTATTTATCCCTGTCACGAAAGATTGGAGAGCTGGGTCAGGATTTCCCTCACACCCTCCCATAACTGTTCCTGCCGCTGGGCTATATCCTCCAGGTCAGCATCGTAGACACGCCCAGTTTCATGCACGCGGCGGGTGAGCTGATTCAGATTGTTGCTGCTCCGGCGCAGCAGGGACACAAGCTCCTTCAGCTCCGGCAAGTCCAGCTGCACCACATAACCGTCCAGGGCCATCTTCCGCAGATAGGCTTCCCGGTTTCTCGTCCCAATTTGGGACATTTTCTGCTCGATCAGCGCCAGTTCCTCCGGGGAGACCCGGAAATTCACCTGGACTTCCCGTTTGCGCTTCGGGGCGCTCACCGTTCCGGCTCCTTCTTCTTATGGGTCAGAGCTTTGGCAGCAGTCTGTTTCGGTTCCTGCTTCAAATGTTCCCGAACCGAGGCACGGGGGTTACGCAGCTCTTTGGTTCGATCTTCGCTGGCCAGGATAGTGGCATAGGTTCCAGGCAACCCTTTCATGCCAGTAAAAGCCAAGCTGCGGAACGGCAGAAGATTCATCAACCGGTCATGGTCTTTGCTCCCGGCACGATTCAGAAACTCCGGGGAAATGCGGGCCATGTAATGGGTCCCGTGAGGGCTGTTCGGTACATCCGGTGCGCGCAGCTCCCGCAGAATCCGTTCTGCCTCTGCCTGGATGTCCGCTGCCGTCAAGGGCTGGCGCATCTGTTCCATACGGACCAGATCTATAAACCCATCCAGCACGGCGGGATGACTGTTTACGGCATAGCCGTAGCGGACAGTATCGGAGTTGTCGTTGGGAATGGTCTTTGCCCACGCCTTGTTGCGGGGCGAGTAACGACCATCCCAGTCCTGGAGCTGGACGGTATTGGCCAGAACAAACATCACCCGGTCAATACCGTAGGTCTCAATCACATCCTTGGCAGCATCACGGCTGAGATACATCCCGTCGAAGTGCTCCCGCACCGCCGCTTCAATAGCCTCCTTGCATTGGAGATTGGCCCGGTTGGAGGCCCGGTACTGCTCAAGCTCCCCATGCTCTTTCGCGTGGGCAGCGGAGTGAGGGTAAATGGCAGTATTCAAATCGTTTGTTTTCATGTTTTTATCGCACCTCCTCATGCTGTTTCGGTTTCTTTTCGGGGTTGCGAGGCGGCACTGGGCGCTTCAAGCTATCCAGCACCGAGGACCGGGCGCTCTTGGCGATCACAGACTCCGGCTGGGAGCGGCCCCTACCGTCCAGGTTCAAAAGCGTGTCCAGCTCCACCAGACGGGCAGATTTTACCCGCAGATCTTCCTCATAGGGGAACGGCTTTCCCACTTCTTCCTTGGCGGCGGCCTGCTGCTGATACAGATTGTCCAGCTGGGCTTTGGCCGCTTCCAGGCGTTGAGGCATCTGCGTGAGAGCGTTGTCGATACGGGTCAGGTTGCCACGGGAATCTGTTCCGAGACTTGCCCGGTGGGTCATTTGGCCTTTCAGCAGGAGCGTATATTCCTGCCGCCATGCGTCAAAAAACACCGACATAGCAAAGCCCCGGTAACTGCCGATCTGTACCGGCTCGGAGCTTTTGATCTCCTTACAGGCATCCAACAGGGCTGCACCGGCGTTCTCTTTGTCCGTCAGGGTATCCCCCCGGACTTCCATGCCTGCAAAGCCGTCCTCCGGGTGAGGATGGGCGGCGAGAGTCTCCAGGTCGGCTTCAAAGCCCTGGATGAATCCTTTTTGCTTTTCGATTTTCTCCGGGAAGTATTTCAGCAGTTGGTCCTCCAGACGATACTGCTTGCTTTGATGGTCAGCCTTCATCAGCTTCAGCTTGGAAACCTCCACATCCAGGTCCATGCGCTCCTTGATACGGGGGTCTCCGGCGCACAGGGCCTTGATTTCGGCAAAGGACAGCGCCGTTTCGTCCACATCGTCGCAGGAGCGCACCGGGCTTTTGCTGGTCATAATTTGCGAAATAAATTTTTGCTTGTTCTCCACCGTCTGCCACAGGTAGGCATCGAAAGTTCCCTCGGTGACATAGCGGTACACATGGACCAGGAGGTTTTGATTTCCCTGGCGCTCGATGCGGCCCTTGCGCTGGGCAAGGTCTCCCGGCCGCCACGGGCAGTCCAGGTCATGGAGCGCCACAAGCCGGTCCTGCACATTGGTGCCAGCGCCCATCTTGGCTGTGCTGCCCAGCAGGACGCGCACCTGCCCAGTGCGGACCTTCGCAAACAGCTCTTTTTTCCGCACTTCGGTGTTGGCGTCATGGATAAAGGCAATCTGATCGGCGGGCATCCCTTGGGCGATGAGCTTTTGCCGGATGTCCTCATAGACGGTAAAGACCGGCTCCTGCTTGGCCAGGGGCACAGACTGCTCAAGAGCGTGAAGCGTGGGATTGTCCAGCGCCTTGGCCGCCTTTTTGGAAGGGGCTGCCTGGGGTGTGGAAATATCGCAGAACACCAGCTGGGTCAGCTTATCGGCCTCGCCGTCTCGCCAAATCTGCATGATGTTTGCGACACACTGGTTGACCTTTGTGCCGGGTTCGTCCGGCAGCGCCTGATTGATAATGCGCTGATCCAGGCCCAGCTTGCGGCCATCCGATGTGATTTTAAGCATATTGTCCTGGGAGGGGTCCACCGTGCCGCTGTGTACCAGAGAGGCACGCTCGGAGAGTGCCTTCACCATTTCCTGTTGCTGCTCGGTGGACTGGGTCACGACGTTGTGGTACTCCACCTCCGGCGTGGGCAGGTGGAGCTGATCGGCGGTTTTGATGTCCGCCACCTCTTTGAAAAGGTTCATCAGCTCCGGGAGATTGAAAAACTTGGAGAAGCGAGTGCGCGCCCGGTAGCCGGTGCCCTCGGAGAGCAGTTTGTCAAGACGATTTCGTAAATATTAATATAGCTTTACGATTTTCCAGTACGGAAATCTCCTAAAACCTCGTGCCTACATACATCTTTGATAATTCTTTCAAGTGGCTTTTTTGCTGTTTGGGATTGCTTGATGCAGACAATAAAGGTAGTTCTTCCCAGCCTTACCGCAAAATCAGAATTGGAATTTTCCATGACATACTCCCCATCAGTCGAAATTTGATGTGCCAAGTTTCAAACACCCTTTCTGCCGGCTGAAAGAATTACTCCGGCTCATAAATTTCTTTGAGTGCTTCGTAAAGGTTTCTGCCCTCGTCCTCGGTGAGCGTAACTCCCTTGCCGCACCGTTCGTGCCCCGGATACCAAATCCGAATATCCAGCTTTGCATCGTTGCCATTCCATGAAACAAAATTTGCTTCTTTCGTATAACCGCTGCCATTCTCGCCCAAGACAGCAAGGGGCTTTGTGATGGTGCTGGTAATATCGTTCATTTTCTGTACCTCCAAATTCAAGTGGGGAAGAAGTTATAAAGTCGGGATAGTAATGGAAGCGGGCATTTTAGCGCTCCAAATCTTGGTCATCTTGGCGGCGGGCAGATGCTCTATGCGGATTGCGTTTTGCTTCCTCGCGCTCTTTCTTCTGCTGCGCTTCTCTGTGCTCCAGCAGGTCAGCAATCTTCTCTGCGATGCCCTTTGCAAACTGGGGAAAGTATTTGAGCGCCTGCAAAAACGGCTCACAGCGCCGCCGCAATGCGGCATACGCCGATTGTGTATCTCTCAATTCGTACTTGCAGTCGATGTACTGCTTTTTGTAGAGCGAAATATCCTCGTTCAGTTTGTGGATTTCTTGGCGGCTTGTGATGCCCTCTTTTGCTAACGCCGTCAACTGCTTGTAGTCCTCTTTCGACACGGTATATTTGCCTGTAATGGTTTTCTTGCCCATGTCGTCAATCTCGGATTCGGTTTTGCGCACATTCCATGCCGCTTCGTACTTGGTCTGCGCAGCTTCTACACGCTCTTGAATGTTGGCAAGCCGTTCCTTATCTTTTTCGATCTGATATTGCAGGGAAGTAAGGTTCTCGCGTGTGCTTCCCAACTCTCCGCGCTGGAAATTCGTGAAGCCATGCTCCTGCACATGAGCCACCAGTTCGTCCTGCAAGATACTGTACGAGGGGCGATACTTGGGTTTTCCGTTGCTCCGCAGGACAGGCTGACCCTGTTCATCTTTCAGCGGGATATTTGATGCCCATTTCTTGGAATGGCTCACCTGATGAATAGTTTCCCGAACCGTACCGCGCAGCGCCGGGTCCTTGCAGCGCTTGCTCCACAGAATATCCTTATCCACCACAGGAATCACTACGGCGTGGAGATGGTAGTGGTAGACATCTTTTCCCAAGTCGCTTGTCGCGGCCTTGTTGATTTCGTCTGCGTGCATAACAGCAGCCACTACATACTCTGATCCGAATTTCTTCTCCAAGAAGTGATAGGCTTCCTCATAGAATTTCTTTGCGTACTCATAACCGCCGTTGCGCTCAAAGTACATCGTGTTCACGTCAATGATGATTTCATCGAAAAGCGTAGCGTCTTTCCGCAGCCCCCTTGTCGATACCGTTCCAGCCGTTTCCATAGTGCGCAGCGTTTCCATATAAGAGGACGGCGGGGAGCGATAGTGTACGTTCAGCGGTATGCGCTCCTGTACCACATTGACGTTGGCATAGTCGGTGTTCAGCCGTTCGTTGTGCCGTTCTGTTGCGCCGATGTTGGCAGCTGAACACTGCTTCACTCTGGCGCAGCCCATATCTTTTGCCACTGCAATTTCTCCTTTCCAAGCGGTAGGGCGAAGCCCCGTTACACAAGATTGGAACAATCTGTGTAACCCACTATGACACTTTCAGCTTCGCTGCAAAGATGTCGTGGGCAAGGGAGTTCCCCCTTGACCTCCTTTTTGCGCCGAAATCAAGTCGGCAGGTTTTCTCCCTGCCAGCTTTCTTTCGGCTTTTCAACCTCCGGCAAAGTCCAATACCATGCGAAACCGTCCTTCACGGAGTGAACCCCGGCTTTCTTCTTCGCCTTTTTGTAGGTTGACTTCTTGAAGCCTGCGCCTTCAAGCTTTGCTTCGCAGTCGGAAGCCAACTGTCTGCCGCCATCAAGCAGCGAACGGATAAACGCCGTTGCTGCTTCCTCACGGTCATTCGGTCTGCCCATGCGTGGAGCAGTGGCAGCAAACGCGTCCTCGGCGGTCATTTCCAGTTCATCAAGAAAATTCACGCCCTTGTCTGCCACCTCAAAAAGAATAGCCGAACCCATTGGAGCAAGATTGGATTTTACTTGCACCAAATAGCGTTCGGCTGGATTTGCACTGTTTGCGGTTCGTGTGATGGCGAGAATACTTCTCGCAGCGCCCGCAATGTCGATAGAACCGTTGGTACGGTAAAGGGGATTGGTATCTCTCATCTTGTTCATATGAGCGATAATCACAATCGCACAGCCTGTATCTTTCGCAACCGCTATCAGATGATTAAACTCGGCTCGTGTTTCGTTGGCATTGTTCATCGAACAACTTTCTCCGATATAGGAACTCATCGGGTCAAGAATTAAAAGTTTTGCGTGGTACATCTCAATCGCTTCACGAATACGGTTATCCCCAAAGGACAAAGATTTTTCATCTTCCTTGATGAAGATGAGGTTTTCTCCGTTCCCACCAGCCGAATTGAAGCGAGGGACTACCGTATCATCGGCGTCATCTTCCGTTGTCTGATAGATGATAGTCATAGGCTCGTTTTCTTCCGTTTCGGTAAAGGGCAGAGGTTCGCCCTTTGAGAGCAGGGCGGCAATGGAAAGCATTAGCTTGCTTTTTCCATCGCCGGGATCGCCCTGCAACAGCGTAACCTTGCCAACCGGAATATATGGATACCATAGCCATTTCACTTCTTTCGGCTCGATTTCACTCGCCTTGACAACTTCAAGAGGCACGCTGACAGTCATTTCATTTTCAATCATTTTTCTTTGTTCTCCTTTTCGATAAATATTTCGGGCAAAGCACCACAATACAGCGGAAACTCTGCTTACAGTCATTCCTGCATTTTCTGCAAAGTCCGTTGTAGGTAATGCGATTTCTTTCATTCAGAAACAACGACCACTCTTGTTTCCGCTGCTTGCTCATTCTCGGCATAGCAAGCAATCCTCCTTTCCTGCCGAAAATAGAAAAACCACAGAGAAGATACATTAAGCCTTATTTGTGTCATTTCTCGGGGCGAAAATCGGGGTAAATATCCCTTTCTAAGCCTTTCAAAATAGCACATAAGGTATTTGTACTAACCTGTGGTTATGTATTGAATTATGGGTTTTGGGTAACAAAAAACACCGTATTTCTACGGTGCGTTCTGTCAGATATATTCTGTTTTATGATAGCAGAAAACTGGAATTCACAGTTCTTCCATCCTTCCCATCTTCAGCGCCATAACAAGAGTTCCGGCTGCCATCACAAAGACACCAATTTCAATCACATAGATGGGAAGAAGCGCCGGACCTGCCACGGCAAAGAAGTCCACGATAAAATGAATCCCATATGCAAGAACCGCTGTAAAAGCCGCTGTCCTGCATTTGCCTGCCTTTACCGCCCGGTAGATCAGCAGTGACAACCCGATATGCAGAATGATGGCACTGATTCTTTCGATTCCGCTTACAAAAAAGAGTGGTGCCGGTGTTGTCCATAGGGCCGACAGCTGTGACACGGTCTGGTTTGCAGACTCAGCAGGAAGTGCCGCCAGCGTATTCTGCATGGCTCCGCTGTTGATCATCAGCATGGACACAAGATTGCTGATTCCGGAGAGTCCTCCGAGCAGAATGGCCTCCACACCGCCATGCCCGATTCCATACATCAGTGCATTTGGAAAATCCAGCCATTTCTTCATCCAGAACTTCATGGCAATCAGTCTTCCGGTCTCTTCAAAAACCGCTGCAGCCAAAGCCGCGTACACATAGTAAAGCCATGGCCTGCTCTGTGCGTTCAGTCCGCAGAACTGAATGACAAGAACATGCAGCAGCTGCTCCAACAGCATGGCAAACAGCAGATAGGTTCCTGCTCCGATAAAGAACGAGGAAATCCTTGCCTTAAGCTTCACCCTTCCTGCAATGAACAAAGCAATCGGTACCCCCATCGAGAGGACAACGGAGCAGATAACTCCCGCTATCGCCAGACCTGATATTGTGTTCAATTCCATCTTTATACCTCCCTGATTCTCAAAAAATTCCTTTATTGTATTTGAACTGTCCATACAATATAAAGCCTAATCCGACAATAACTGCTGGAAGAATGATATAATCTATAATTATTTCACTCCAAAACGAAACAATAAAACCTAATACAAGAGATATTCCTATAATCAGCGTTCCTGTGCCGACTGTTTTTCCATACTTTGGTATATCTTCTTCCTTTACTTTTCGCCTGTTATAAGAGTGAATTGTGCTGATATTGCCTTTGATATTTACAATTCCCACAACAGATATGAACACTCCCAAAATCAACATTATAATATTTTCCATAATGACCTCCTAAAAATAGAATAGTTCCTCAAATTTTTTGTCCAATGCAATACAAAGAATTAGAGCCAATTTTGCAGTTGGATTAAACTGTCCTGTTTCAATAGAACTAATGGTATTTCTTGATACCCCTACCATTTCTGCAAGCTGAGCTTGAGAAAGATTTGCTTCTGTGCGAACTTCCTTTAAGTGATTTTTCAGTTGTAATTGTTCTTTCATATTCTCACCTCTAAAAGGTGGCTAACAAATCCAACAAATGCCAAAATGGAAATCACAAAAAACAGAACAGTCAAGACCAAATCGCTCTTTCGCTTCATTTTGATAAAACGAACTAACCATTGTGTTGCAATAATGCTGAAGTATATAACCCACGGACTGTAAATCATAGTATGAGCAAGCACAGAAGATAACAGCGAAAGCAAACAACACACTAAAGCACCAACTCTGCTTGCGTGACTTCCGGCTTGATATACCACTTCCATTTCAGCCAAGTCCTTATTGCGATGTTCTTTTCTGCTTGCATTTAATATTTCGTCCTTGTTCATCAAAACGCCTCCATGCCAAGTTTTCTTTGCATATTTTAATTATACACATACCAAGTTTTCTTGTCAATAGAGTTCATAAAAAAGTTACAACCGATATAATAGGTAACTTTTCTACCACTTCGATTATACTCACGACTTAATGACTTCTTGAATACTTGCCGAAAAAGAAAAACTGCCATCGGTTTGACAGCAGTTCTTCTTCGGTTGGTATCCGTTAGGAATACACAATATCATTCAATACAATCTCATCGGCACAGGCTCGAATGTTATTCATCAATCCTATCCATCTCATCATATCCGTTGCTTTCAGTTCTTCCGTTACACCTTGCTTTGTTCCATTAGCCACATCGATAAGTCCTTGTAAACAATCTTTACTCATATACATATCCTCAATCGCCATAGTTGCTGCTACCTGTTGAATTTTTCTATTGTTTTCTGTATTTTCTACTTTTATCTTTTTCTCCTTTCCTTACCGAAACCCTACCTTACTGTCTACCAATCTTAAATGGGGGATATCTTTCGATGAATATTCCTTAATATCGTCATCTACTACGACGTATTCCTTTATAGAGGGATGTTCTTTCAAATAATCCCTGACAGCATAATCCCTATATCGATTATCACACACTTTCCCTACAATGCGAATGCCATAACGGTCCAGTTGTGCCTCTAATTCTTTTATTTGTGGCGTATTTTTCTCATTGTGAGATGAGATAAAGCCATTCTTCCAAGAGGAAATCAAAATAATACGAGCTTCTCTATATTTTTCACAAAAACGGCGAATACAATCACTGCTGAGAGTAAATTGTGAACTGCATTTTTTCTTATCCAACCGTTCCATTTCAATTTCAACTACTTTTTCATCCGAATCTCTGATATCCGTCTTTTCTGTCAATGACACTTCCTCATTTTCCCTGAACGAAAAAAATCGCCCAGACTAGAATTTTTAATCTAATCTGAGCG